>UMIY01045712.1_pt1 | contig 33590 bp, 29 predicted proteins | sample 1965921 | NCBI WGS metagenome assembly UMIY01 (sample SAMEA4836134, study PRJEB28245) | human gut metagenome | biome: gut microbiome; material: fecal sample | place: Denmark | collected 2008
GAACAACGGCATCCTGCCGCTCGAGTTCACCGACGAGGCCGACTACGACGCCATCGCCCCGGACGACGAGATAGTCATCGAGAACGCCCCGGCGCAGATCGCCGCCGCGGCGGAGGGCGAGTGCGTCAACGTCAGGGCCGGCGGCCGCGAGCTCAAGATGAAGCTCGTGATAACGCCGCGCCAGCGCGATATACTGCTTGCGGGCGGACTGCTCAACTATACAAAGGCGCACAGGGAGGACTGAAAAATGGCACACAACGTAACGCTGATACCCGGAGACGGCATAGGCCCCGAGGTCGCGATGGCGGCCAAGCGCGTAGTGGATGCTTCCGGAGCGGAGATAAACTGGCACGTCGTAGACGCCGGCGAGAGCCAGATGGAGAAGTACGGCACCCCGCTGCCGCAGCACGTGCTCGACAGCGTCCGCGCCGACGACATAGCGCTCAAGGGCCCCATCACCACCCCGATAGGCGTGGGCTTCAGGAGCGTGAACGTGGCGCTGCGCAAGGAGTTTGACCTCTACGCCAACGTGCGCCCCGCGCGCACCTTCAAGGGAGTCGAGAGCCGGTATGAGAACGTCGACCTCGTCGTAGTGCGTGAGAACACCGAGGACCTCTACGCGGGCATCGAGCACAAGATAGGCGACGTCGCGGCCGAGAGCATCAAGCTCATCACCCGCGCGGGCAGCGAGCGCATCGCGCGCTTCGCCTTCGATTACGCCGTCAAGAACGGCCGCAAGAAGGTCACCTGCGTCCACAAGGCGAACATCATGAAGCTCTCCGACGGCCTCTTCCTCGACGTGTGCCGCGGCGTGGCGGCGGAGTATCCGCAGATAGAGTTCGAGGACAAGATCGTGGACGCGCTGTGCATGCAGCTCGTGCAGCACCCGGAGACCTTCGACGTGCTGGTGCTGCCCAACCTTTACGGCGACATCGTCAGCGACCTCTGCGCCGGGCTGGTCGGCGGCCTGGGCCTCGCGCCGAGCGCCAACATCGGCAAGGACGCGGCCATATTCGAGGCCGTGCACGGCAGCGCGCCGAAGCACGCGGGCCTCAACGTCGCCAACCCCACGGCGCTCATCCTCTCGGCGGTCCTGATGCTCCGCCACCTCGGCGAGAGCGCGGCCGCGGACAGGATAGAGACCGCGGTGCTTGCCCTGCTGGCTGAGGGCAAGAGCGTCACCCACGACCTCGGCGGCAACCTGGGCACCAGCGAATTCGCCGACGCCGTCATCGCAAAAATGTCTTGCAAGGCCTGAAGCAGTGTGCTATACTATTCAGGCATTGCGGGTGTAGTTCAATGGCAGAACATCAGCTTCCCAAGCTGAATACGAGGGTTCGATTCCCTTCACCCGCTCCACAGGCAATGTCTGTAGCCAGAGCGCTTTTGGCGCTCTGGCTTTTTTATGCCTGCGTATGCATATTAGTGCTACCAAAAGACGCCCGCTAATGCGGGCGTCTTTTCTATATTTGGAAGGGACTCGTTCTGAACGTGTTTCGAGTTGTAAAGAGGCCTTAGGTACGGATGACCTCTTCGCAGGGTCCCGTGAGCTTCTTTGCGATTGCGCTGATGATTGCAGCCGCACATAGGGAAAAGGTCTTATGAGAATCTATGATTCTATCGAAGACTCGGCTCAAATGGCGCTGGAACTGAGAATCTCACGCAGGATCTCGAGGTAGAGCTTCGCCTCGGGGCTGAGTACGCTGTCCTCAGGATAAATGCAATACATATTGGACTCATAATTGGGCAGAGGGATACAGAACCAGTTGTTCTGCTCTGCCAATTCCTCAGGACCAGTGATACCTATGCTGAAGGCGTCGGTCTTGCCTACCAATCTGGCTTTCCATTCGATGCTGTCGACATAAATGCATTTTTGCGGGTTAACAGCACCGATTGAGAAATATGCCTGCTGACTGAAGTCCAACTCGCTCCAGGCCTTGTCCGCGGGATTGGAATAGCTGACATAGGGGTAGTCCTGCAGCAGGGAATAGTCGAAAGGCTCGCCTTCAGTGTAGTGTTGGAGGACTGGATGGCCCCGCCTCAGATTAATATTCAGCGTTTGTGTTGCCAAATGCTCGATGTGCATCCCATGGTTGGCCAGCTTTTCTCTCTGTATGGAATCTACAAGGTATGGCATTGATACGATCCCAAGCTCGCAGATACGCTTGATCACCTTGTCCACGCAGGCGGGGTAATAGTCCACCGAGAGCGTAAAGTTCATGGTTTCCCCCGCCTGATAAATTTTGCATAGCTGCTCGAAGGCGTTGAGGCAGTGAGGTATATGTGTGCAGGCACAGGAAAAGCGATTGCTGTGCTTTTTAGGGTGCATGTTTTCAATTTCGTGAAATTCTGCAGATATTTTGGCTGCGTGCTCAAGGAAACGCTGCCCCTTCTGTGTGACTTCGAGGCCCCTGCGCCCTTTTTTGAAGATCTCAAAGCCGAGCTCATCTTCAAGAGCGCCCAGCATCTTGCTGAGATTAGAGGTCGTTGTAAAAAGACTTTTGGCGGCTTTTGAAATAGAGCCAAGCTCTGCGCAAACCAGAGTGTATTCAATCTGTAGCAGGGTCATGCTTTGCTCACCTCCCGCATCGAACGAAAACTCACAATTTTTTATATTATAGCCTTTCTGCCCGAGGGCTTGCAAGGGATATTACTGAGCAAAACGGTAAAGCTGGTTTGATACTTTTCATTACTATGTCTCAGCCCGGTCAACTGGCATAATATACATAAAAGGTGTACACTTCAGCCGTTTAGTTAGCAAAATGCATGGTTCCGAACCGGACGGGGCCTTGGCATCACCCGCGTTCTGAAAAAGTGCTTGAGCGAGGTGTCAACAATGTCAAAATTCAGTATGAGAGAAGTTGGAAGAGGTTTTAAGACCATAGTAAGCCGCAATGCTTTGCTGATAATGGGGTTCTATACCTTGAATATGTACTCGACATATTTCAAAAATGGATTCCGTAGTCTGATGGTGCTCGATGAGGTTGGACTATCAGCCACAGTGCTCGGAGTGCTGGTATCGTTTTTCCTCATAGTCGGACTAATAGTTCGTACCCCGGCGGGCAGTATAGTCGATACAAACAAGTCAAGCATAAAAACTATCCTTATCTATGCAGCCGTATTAAAGGCTGTCAGCTGCCTGCTGTATACATACCTGAACAATGAGATAGGTATGTGGATATCATTTTTCTTCGACGGAGTCGTTTGGTCGTTCGTTGGTGTTGCCGCTCCCGCACTGCTGGCAAAATCTGTGGACAAAAAGGCTATGGGCAGCGCCTATGCGATATTTGAGGGCGGTATGACGGTCATAACAGCTTCGGCGAGGCCGCTTGGCGCGGAATTGTTCAACCATTTTGGTTCTTCCCTGATCCCTGCTTGGATCGCGTTTGGCATACAGATCATTTCCGTTGTGCTCGTGCTCTTTATGGACGGCTCGAAGTTCAGACAAAATACCGCCGCCATAAAAGCAAATGCCGAAGAAAAGCTAAATGATAAAGGCAGATCGAACCGCAAGGTCTTTCTCGGCGTGAGCATGGTCGCACTCCCGCTGGCCCTGATCAACGGCGCGCAATACATTATGTACAACATGGAATGCAACTTTTGCGCGGACTATGCCAATACTTTGGGCCTGGATTATTTGGGTGTAGCCACTTTAGGAGGAACAGTATTCGGAGTCCTGTCGATTATTGTGGGCTTCATCTGTGACTTTATGAACCCGGCGCTGCTGATCATCATATCATTTATAGGACAAGCCGTAGCGCCTTTGGTGTTGGCGAATGCTGACACGCAGAACCTGTTCAACACCGGACTTTTGATTTATTTCTTTACGCGCTACTACACAATGCCTCTAAAGATATTGGCTATGAAAAAAGCACCGGCAAGCGAACAGGGCGCTGTGTCCGGGACCATCCTCTTTGGGCAGGACCTGTTTTCAATTATTGCAACGACACTGTGCGGTTCCCTTATAGACTCAATTGGATACTCCGGGACCTTCTATGGGCTCGCTGGACTTGGGGCGGCTCTCCTGGCGGTATTTATAGTCTACAATATGCGTGAATCTTCAAAGAACAGGGCAAGTCTGAGAGCCTGATTTCGTAGATGAAAGGAGAATGTATCATGTCGAAAGAACAGTACTTCGGATATGTTGAAGAGAGAAAAAAAGATTTTGAAGATATGAGCGACGCCGTGTGGGAGTATGCAGAGCTTTGCTTCAAGGAATACAAATCCACAAAGCTGCAGCGCGAGTATATGGAGAGAGACGGCTTCAGAATAACGACTCCAGTAGCTGGAATGGACACAGCCTTCATAGCTGAGTGCGGCTCAGGAGCTCCCATCCTTGCAATACTGGGTGAAAATGACGCGCTGGCCGGACAGAGCCAGGTCGCAGACATAGCTGAACAAAAGCCGATCGTCCCCGGCGGCAATGGACACGCCTGCGCACACAATTTGTTGGGTTCCGGCAGCATTGAGGCAGCCTGTGCTATGAAGCGCTATATGGAGGCGAACGGCATCAAAGGCACGCTGAGATACTATGCCTGCCCGGCTGAGGAAGGCGGGGGAGGAAAGGTATATATGACCGCAGCTGGGGCCTTTGATGATGTAGATGCTGCGGTGTCATGGCATCCCAGCGCCGACAATGCTCTGGACAATACCGGACTCGCGTGTATCACGGTGAATTTTCGCTTTGAGGGACGCGCGGCGCATGCTTCAGGCGAACCCTGGAACGGAAGGAGCGCGCTTGACGCTGTCGAGCTCTTGTGCGTGGGAGTACAGTATCTGCGTGAACACATGACTCCGGATGCGCGTATACATTATGCTGTAACGAATACGGGAGGCAGTGCGCCAAACGTCGTGCAGCATACCGCTGAGGCACAGTTCGTAATACGGGCCGCGGAGGCAGATTATATGGAAGAACTGTATTCTCGAGTGCTCAAAGTAGCAGAAGGTGCGGCACTGATGACCGAGACAAAATTCTGCGAACCATACATAGTTTCCGCATATAAGAATTTTGTACGCAATGATGCGATGGATGATCTCATAATTGCAAATTTCAAACCGCTTCTGCCGATACAGTATACACAAGATGAGCTGGACTACGCTGAAGTTTTGCAAAAGTGCGGGACAAAACCGGACGCAAAAACGCCGATTGACCTGGAATTTGACGAGAATAAATGCAAGCCGGCGCGAGGCTCCACAGATGTTGCAGATGTGAGCTATGTGACTCCGATAAGCCAGGCAAGAGTGTGCTGCGCATCAATAGGCAGTGTTGGACATGGATGGACTACGACGGTTCAGGGAAAGTCATCGCTTGCACACAAAGGCATGCATACAGCGGCAAAACTGATGGGCGGCTGCCTCATCGATCTATTTGAAAAGCCTGAAATATTGAAACGCGTTCGCCGCGAATTTGAAGAAAATATTGGCGGCAGGAAATATACAACTATCATGCCGACAAACAGAAAACCCGGCGTATAAACAAAGACGGCTGAGAAACTGGGAAACCAGTTTCTCAGCTTTTTTGCGTTTGTATCAGCAAACAGAGCATCTTTCACCATGCGGTTAATGGAGTCAATGCGTGTCAGCAGTTATCGGCGGCATGCATTGAAAGCATTAATGCTGAGGGGCAATCCGAATTATGATATTTTGCTGTTTTTAAAGAGATTATTGCATTGGATAGCAGCACGTAATATGTAATATAATATTGAAGATTTATTTCCCAAGAAAGGAGAACATAAAATGGCAGAGAAAGAGAACAAAGGCACCCTTCCGGAGGAGAAGACCGAGGCGGTATCTGACGAGAAGCTCAAGGACGTCGCAGGCGGAATACTGTTTTCTGCCGAGAATATACACAGGCCCATGCCCGGCTCGAAAGAGGACAAGAAATAAGTGACACAGCCGCACCGGGGCGGCTGACGCCCCGGTGCCTTTCCGCCGGAGAGGTGTGAACAGATGAAGAAGAAAAGACTGCGCGCCCTGGCCGCGATGCTGTGCCTGGCCGTATTCGGCTGCACGCTGAGCGGCTGCGCCGCGGACGCCGCATCCAGGCAGCTCGACTTTGACGAGTGGACTACCTGGGACATCAGCACCCCGCTCTCGCTGAGCGCGGACTACTTTCTCACAGAATACACGGACGCTGACAAGATCTGGCGCTATGACTCCGCCAGCGACTGTCTCATGTCCATGCGCTACGGCTATTCGGACGCCATAGCGATAGACTCGCTGTACGCTCTCTCGATGCTGGCCGAGCAGTCCGACCTCGAGCTCTGCCCGGAGCCGATCGGTACGGACTCAATCGTGGCCTACGTCACAAACAGCCGCGCAGACGTGCAGCAGCAGATGAACGAGTACATTCCGGTCTACCGCAGCAGCGAGGCCTATGCCGACCTCGTGCGGCGGGCCAATATATATGAATTCGTCCCCGACACGGAGATACCCGTGGTCGAGGACGGCCCCATCCTCCGCGTCGCCATAGACACGAGCTTCGGCAACTATCCGTACACCTACTATGACTTCGTCTCCGGCGAGCCGCAGGGCGTGGACATAGAGTTCATAAAGCACTTTGCCGCCGAGTACGGCTACACCGTCGAGTGGTTCGACGGCAGCTGGGACGCCTGCTCCATAGCCGTCACCAGCGGCGAGGTGGACGTCTTCGTCTGCGCGATATCGCAGTATTACGCCGAGGGGATAGAATTTTCGCAGGTCTGCCTGAGCACCGATCCATACTACGACCTGGAGCTGGTGCTCATAGTCCAAAAGGGCAGCCTGCGGCAGGAGGGGGAGAGCTGATGGAGCTCATTGAATACATCAAAAAGGCGATATACATAAACCTCATCTATGAGGACCGGTACGAGCTGATACTCTCCGGCCTGAAGGCGACGCTCATACTGACGATCGTGAGCTTCGTGGCGGGCACGCTGCTGGGCATGGCCTTCTGCGCGGGCAAGGGCAGCCGGAACCGCGTAGTGCGCACGGTGTGCAGGCTGTTCACGCAGCTGATGGTCAAGCTCCCGCCGTTGGTGCTGCTCATGATATTCGCCTACCTCATCTTCGTCAACAGCAGCCTGACCCCGGTGGCCATAGCGGTGGTGACCTTCACGCTCAAATGCGCCTCGCACCTGGCGGAGATGTTCCGCACGGCGGTGGACTCCGTATCCCCGGGCGAGGTGGAGGCCGCGCGGACGCTGGGCTATTCCAGGCGGCAGGCGTTTTTCCGCGTGGTGTTCCCGCAGGCGCTGCATCAGGTGATGCCGCTCTACAAGACCCAGTTCGTGCTGACCATGCAGGACACCTCCGTCGTCAGCCTGCTGGCCATTGAGGACATGTCCCGCGCCGTGACGGTCATCAGCTCCCGCACGATGGACCCGGTGGTCGCGCTGGTCATTACCTCGATAGTCTACCTGCTGCTCGGCTTCATAGCCAACCGCATGCTGAGCCTGGCCGACCGCAGCAAGCACCTTTACAGCGGGGAGGCGGCACAATGGCAATGATACACATAGAGGACCTATGCAAGAGCTACGGCGACAACCTGGTCTTCAAAAACGTGAACGCGGACATCGAAAAGGGCGACTGCGTCTGTATAATCGGCCCCTCCGGCTGCGGCAAGAGCACCTTCCTGCGCTGCCTGAACCTTCTGGAGCAGCCGAGCTCCGGCCGCGTGTTTATAGACGGCGAGGAGATAACCGCAAAGAAGGCGCCGCTGGACAAAATACGCCGCAAAATGGGCATGGTCTACCAGACCTTCAACCTCTTCTCGCACAAGACGATACTTGAGAACGTGATGATGGCGCCAATGCAGCTCGGCGGCCTCTCGAAGAAGGAGGCCTATGAGCTGGCCATGGACTGCCTCTCCCAGGTGGGCATGGCGGAGCGCGCGGACTATATGCCGCAGCAGCTCTCGGGCGGGCAGAAGCAGCGCGCCGCGATAGCCCGCTGCGTGGCGATGCGCCCCGGAGATCATACTCTTTGACGAGCCGACCTCCGCGCTGGACCCCACGATGGTGGACGAGGTGCTGGCCGTCATCCGCCGGCTGGTGAACCGCGGCCTGACCTGCGTCATCGTGACCCACGAGATGAATTTTGCCCGCACCATAAGCCCCAAGATAATCTACATGGACGAGAAGGGCATCTACGAGATGGGCTCGCCGTCGCAGATATTCGACGCGCCGCAGCGGGAAAAGACCCGAGCCTTCATAAACCGCCTGAAGACCTTCCACCGCACCATAACCGACCGGAACTTCGACATTTACGAGCTCAACTCCTCCGCCGTGGAGTTCTGCCGCAGGCAGTACGCCTCGGAAAAGCAGATATACCGCGTGCAGCTGGTGCTCGAGGAGTTGCTGCTGAACATCATCCTGCCGCAGCTCGAGGACGGGAAAATAGCCGTGGACGTCACGGTGGAGTACAGCGTGAAGGACTCCCGCCTCGCCGTGTTCATCTCCTCGGCCGAGCCCTTCACCCTGCGCGAGAGCGGGGAGGACGACCTCTCCATGTTCATGCTCCGCGCGGTGTGCACGGACATTGCCGAAGAGCAAAACGGCGTCAGGCTGTATCTGTGATTTGTGCGAAATTTAACACAAAACAAAAACGCGCCCCCTCCGTGCAAATGGAGGGGGCGCTCAGCTTATTGACGCATCAGAAGTGTCGAATATTCTCGTTTTCTGTGCGATATGGGGATTGACAATATAAAAAATGTGCGATAACCTATGATTGAACTTATACAAAGGTGATGAGATTTTGGAAGAAACACTCCAGGCGGAAAACAAAATGGGCGTAATGCCCGTCAATAAGCTGCTGCTGTCCATGGCGGTGCCTATGATGATCTCGATGCTGGTCCAGGCGCTGTACAATGTCGTGGACAGCGTATTTGTGTCCAGGATAAGCGAGAACGCGCTGACGGCTGTCTCGCTCGCGTTCCCGATGCAGAACCTGCTGATCTCGTTCGCGGTCGGCTTCGGCGTCGGCATAAACGCGCTGATGAGCCGCGCGCTGGGGGAGAAGGACCCGGCACACGCCAGCCGCATCGCAGTCAGCGGCATGGTGCTCGAGGCGGGCAGCTATGTCCTGTTCTTGATAATCGGCCTCTTCTTCACGGAGACCTTCATGCGCGCGCAGATAAGCGCCGAGGTCCCGGCTGAGGACGCGGCGGAGATAATCGCGCACGGCGTCTCATACCTGCGCATAGTGCTCATCTTCTCCTTCGGCGTGTTTGCCGAGATAACCTATGAGCGCATCCTCCAGTCCACCGGCCGCACCACGCTCTCGATGATAACCCAGCTCATCGGCGCCATACTCAACATCATATTCGACCCCATTTTGATCTTCGGCTATCTCGGCTTCCCGAAGATGGGCATCGCCGGCGCGGCGGTGGCCACTGTCGGCGGCCAGATCGTCGCCGCCATCGTGGCCTTCTTCATAAACAAGCACTGGAACCACGAGATAAGCCTCGCCGGGGCCAGACCCGCCAAGGTCTCCATGCTGGCCATCTCCAAGATCAGCATACCGAGCATCGTGATGAGCTCCATCTCCTCGGTGATGACCTTCTTCATGAACCTCATACTGACCACCTTCACGGCCACCGCGGCGGCCGTGTTCGGCGTGTATTTCAAGCTGCAGAGCTTCGTGTTCATGCCCGTGTTCGGCCTGAACAACGGCATGGTGCCCATCATCGGCTACAACTACGGCGCCAACAAGCCGGAGCGCATACACAAGACCATAAAGCTCAGCATGCTCTATGCCACGCTGCTGATGGTCATCGGCTTTGCCGTGTTCCACCTCTGGCCGGATGAGCTGCTGCTGCTCTTCGACGCCTCGGATGACATGCTCACCATCGGCAACCCCGCGCTGAGGATAATCAGCTACAGCTTCCTGCTCGCGGGCGTGAACATAATCGCCAGCTCCTCCTGCCAGGCCTTCGGCTTCGGCATGTACAGCCTCTACATCTCCGCGGCGCGCCAGCTGCTGGTGCTCGTCCCCGCGGCATATCTGCTCTCCCTGACCGGCGCGCTGGACAACGTCTGGCTGTCCTTCCCGATAGCCGAGGTCGTCTCCATCTTCGTCTGCCTGCCCCTCCTCCAGCACGTGCTCAAAAAGACCGGCATGAAGCCCGTCAAGGAGAAGAAAAGGGACCAATGACACAAGTATAGCAATAACGACATCGGCATATCGGCGAAGTCTCACATACGATACATTAAAACGCAGGTGCTATTCTCTTCCACTTTTCAGGGCTTCGATCATGGCGCTGCAAGTCTCATCCATATCGGCAACTATTCCATAGTCACAATAGTTGAATATTGGAGCCGACGGATCTGTATTGACGGCAATCATCGTTTCCGCATCCACTCCCGTCATGTGGTTTACAGCGCCGGATATTCCAAATCCTATATAGAGCTTTGGCTTTATCATGACGCCGGACTGACCGACTTGGAGTTTATAAGGAAGCAGCTCACGATCGACCACAGGGCGCGTGCATGCCAGCTTGCCTCCAAGCATTTCTGCGAGTTCCCTGTACATAGGGAGGCTCTCATCTTTCAGCGCAGAACCTACACAAATGATCGTATCGCAGTTAGAAATGTCTAGTTCGGGGTCAAACTCATCCGGAATATATGACAGCAGCTTAGATTTGATTTGCGATATATCATAATCTATTGTTTCATTCAGTGTTTCTATTACCGGCCGGGGACCTGACGGCTTCAACTTGAAGGTCCCCGGTCGTATAGTTCCTACCTGTGGGCGCTTTTCAGGTATGGTTATGACAGCCATAATCTTACCTCCGGCAGCCGGCTCAATGAACTCAATGTCACGACTGTCCTTATTGTAGATCAGCTCCGTTGCATCGCTGGTGCAGCCTGTCTCGAGCCTTGCCGCAAAGTGCGGAGCAAAATCCCGTCCGTTCACTGTCGCCCCAACAAAGACTGCAGAAGGATTGTACTTGTTGCAAAGCTGTACATACAGATTTGAGAAAGCTTCGGTGTTATAACGCTCATAACCCGTTCCGGTCACAAGGATGAGCCTGTCAACGCCGCAGCTTTTGAGTATATTGAGTTCTCCTTCGCTTGCACCGCCAGGCACAACGGCAACAAGTGCGTCGCCGGAAAGGTCGCAAAGCTTTCTAATTTCACAGCACAGTTCAAGCGAAACGGGCAATATTTTGCCGTCTTCCTGCTCAACGTGGACCCACATGTCTTTACAATTTAACTTATTCATTGCGTTGCACCTCAGCGCCCAATCAATTTGAGAAGCTTGGAGACCTTATCCTTGGTGTCGGCGCCGTCAATAATTTGCCCCGGCTCAGGCAGCACCGGCGGAAACATTCGCGGGACCTTTGTAGGTGAGCCCGGATCGCCTATACGGCGCTTGTCCAGCCCCGGGATATCTTCAGATGTGATTTTTATGATCTCCGCCTTCTTGGCTGCCATTTTACCCTTGAGGTTGGGTATCCTGGCCGGATAATTTGTCTTTTCTATGGTGAAGAGGCACGGCAGCTTTACCTCCAGGGTCTCTGTCCCATTGTCAAGCGCCCTATCAACAATTACCGTTCCGTTCTCCTCATCTACCTCTTTTATAAGGAGCGTCGACGTGACCTGAGCCATTTCAAAACGTTCCGCAAGCTGGGCTCCCATTTGACCTGTGGCTCCATCGAGAGATTCACGCCCGCAGAAAATCATGTCGTAGCTTCCCTGTGTGCCAGCAGCTGAAAGTATTGAGTAGCTGGTCGCCAGCGTGTCGGCATTTCCAAATGCGCGGTCAGTGACGAGAACGGCCTTGTCCGCTCCGACTGCCAGGCACTCACGCAGTACGGACTCTGCTCCTTGCGGACCCATGGTTATCAGCGTTATCTCACCGCCCCAAGTCTCCTTAACCCTTACTGCAGCAGCAACTGCATTGGCATCCTGAGGATTGAGTATCGCCGGTACCCCAGCACGAATAAGGTTACCCGTTTCCGGGTCCATGCGCATCTGGTCAACGTCCGGTACCTGTTTGACACAGCATAAGATCCTGAGCATCAGTCGGCCACCTTTCCGGGATTGAGTATGCCTTTGGGGTCAAGGCTGCTCTTCTTGGACTTGAAATCGGAGCGCTTCTCTTCACTTAGATAGGCCTTTTTTGAATAGCCTATGCCGTATTCACCCTTCACATCTCCACCCAGTTCGGAGCATTTTGCGTATACGAGTCCCATGATTTCATCCACACAAGTACAGGTATCCGATATGATGTGTATGTGCACGCCGCCGCTGCCTACATGCGCATAGGACATCACTTGGAGGCCATGTGCTGCGCCCTGCTCTTTGGCGTAATTTACAAAGCTGGCGACACTTTGGCTGGGTACATTCACGTTTATCTCTCTCTCATGGGCTGCGGTCTCCATGGATGTATGAAATGCATCGTGCGCTGCCCATACATCGCGTTTGAGCGTAGGCGTGTCGACAACCAGAATATCCAAGCACTCCAATTCCTCTGCCAGCTCGGCCACAGTCTCCATCTGCTCATCCAGAGCGTCCTCGTTCTCACCCTCCAGCGTCAGCATCAGGGTAGCACCCACGCGCTGTCCGTCCATCACTACCGGAAAAACGGGATTGCCGGTAACCTTGCCTGAAAATTCCACAATGTCGGTGTCAAGATACTCAAGTACAGCAGGGGAGAACTCACGCAGTCTGAGAGCAGCATTTACACAGCTTTCAGAGTCCAGAAACGGAAGGAGCAGGATAACATCGGCCGAGGGCTTTTCTACGAGCCTGATGGTGAGCTCCGTGATGACCCCGAGCGTTCCCTCACTGCCTAAAACATCAGCGTATTCAGGTTTGTCCGACAACCTTACAACGCTTCCGTCTGCAAGTACTATCTCAGCGTCAACTATGTAGTCTTTTGTCGTGCCGTATTTCAGTGCAGACGGACCAGATGCATTTGTAGAGGCATTCCCTCCGATGGTAGCGGTTTTTTCCCCCGGATCGGGAGGATAATACAAGCCATGGGCTTCAGCCTCCGTTCTTAAGTCCTGGAGCAGCACGCCAGGCTGGACAGTGATCGTCTTTTTGACTTCGTCAAATGACAACACACGGTTCATGTTTTTGAGCGACAGCACGACTCCGCCGTGTATAGCAACCGAACCACCGGCCTTTCCAGTGCCGGCGCCACGAACAGTTACAGGCACACCGGCCGCACTGCACGCAGCCAAAAGGCTCGATACATCTTGCGTGCTGACCGCCTCAAACACGGCGTCGGGTGCGTGCTGGGTCCCTCCAGCCAGTTCATCATGCGAATAATCAGCACCTATATCCGATCCTGTTATAAAATCAAGACCGCCGGAAGCGTCAATTATACTCTGTAATGACATAACAGTACCTCATTCTTTTTCGAATATTGATGTGGCTTCAAACCAGTTTTCTGCGTTCCGGCCTGTAAAGCGTGACAGCAGGATTGTTGCAAGTGAGCCTGTCCTTATTTATCATGACTGTAGTAAGCGCATCGGAGTGCTTGATGAATAATGAATCCGAGCCCACACACAAGCCGATAAGAATGTTCATGTCCGTTTTTGCGCCATTCAGGAACTGAGCTTGACCAATTGGATTGCACATGACCCTTCCATTAGGGGTGCCGTAGAGTACAGCGCCTTCGTCCAGCTCACCATATTTGCAGATCACGGAGACTACCGAGAAACCATTGATCCTCAGTATCCTTGCATATAGCTCAGCCTCATCGGCCATGTCCGAGCAATAAGCCAGACCTATTTTTTCTGCGCCTATGCGCCTTGCAAACTCCATGGTCTCCTCAACCCTGGCCATTTGACCATAAAACTCTCCCTCAACCTCAACAGAGCAGACCGAACATTTGGAAGTAATGTCGTCGGAAAAATACTTCGGCAACACCTCTTCCTTATCGTCTTCGTTCAGCTTCTTGGTCAGGCAGAATTCAGGGTAATTGTCCTTGCCAAACCTGCAGGCTGTCACCGAGCAGTCAACGCATGACAGCGGATATCCGTTTTTATTCTCTTCACTCATGGCTGCCCTCCACAGTGTCAGGCTCACCGGTCATGAATCTCACTGCGGACGGAGTGTCCTGCGGTTGCAGCAGCTTTTTGTAGTAGCTGTTGACGGTATAGAGCGCGGCAACGGGATTGTTTCCGAGCACCCTGTCTTTGACGACCAGCGAGGTGCACAGTGCGTTGCTATATTTGATAAACAGGCTGTCGTGTCCCACGCAAAGTCCCATTGTGATATTCAGCTCCGTCTCCGCCTCATTCAGCAACTTTGCCTGCAAAACGGGATTGCACATTATCCGCCCGGACTTAAAAGACGCCAGCTGCTCTTCGGTTATGCCCAGACGAGTTTTTTCCACCGAACCGACTTTGCAGCAAACTCCATATACGTCAAAGCCTTTTTTGCGCAGTATTTTGGCCAGCGTCCTGCTTTCACTCAACAGGCCTACACAGGTCGCAATGCCGATTTTGTGCGCATTTATACGATTGGCAAACTCGATGGTATCCTCTACCCTTGTATGCTGGCCGTAAAAGAGACCATCTGCTTCAGCAGACGCGATCGCCACTTTCTGTACAGTCTTGTCAAGAGTATACTGCCTTCTCATCTCATCTCGAGCGTCTTCGGAAAGTGCGGTAGTAAGGCAAAACGGCGGATTCTTGCCATCAAGCTTCAGGCAGCTCTTGCTCATACAGTCTACGCACGAAAAGTGCGTGTTTGACTTGTGTTCCACCTATTTATCCCCCTTTTTGTTATTCTGACTGCCGGCATTTTACGGCTGAAGAAGGCGGCGGTAAAATGATCCGGTTTCATACAGCGCACCAGCCGGATTGTGGGCAAGCACACGGTCCTTTGTAACTAGAACAGTGCAAAACCCTTTGCAGAACTTATAAAACAAGGTGTCATGCCCTACGCACAAGCCCATGAGTATATTGAGTTCTGTCCCAGCTTCATTTAGCGCCATTGCCTGCCCGACTGGGTTGCACATTATCGGCCCGTTCTTGAATCTTGCCAACTGCTCGGGGGAAAGTCCGGTGTCAAGTTTGGAGAGGCTCCCCATTTTACAGCACACTCCATATACCTCAAAGCCATTTGAGCGCAGGATCTTAGCAAGCACAGCACTTTCCGACAGCAGGCCCGCACATGTGGCAACGCCAAGCTTCTTTATTCCCAGACGTCTGGCAAATTCCATCACCTCTTCCACCCGGGTCATCGGAACATCGTCACAACACACCGCCTCGCTGAATCGACGGCTTTCAGGATCGGAACGCAGCTCAGATTCTGCGATTTCAAACAAACTGTCATCGCAGCGGAGATATGGACAAAATTCCGGGCTTTCTGCAGCCTCACCATTACATGCAGGCGAATAGCAGTCCACGCATGAGCGGATCTCTTCGGGTTTCTCCTTTAACATTTTCCACCTCCTGTTCGCCGAAACCAGGCTTACCCTCTGCTTTTTATCTTTCTGAGCTCCTCAGTTAAGGCGGGGACCACTTCATTAAGGTCGCCGACTATGCCGTAATCGGCGATGTTGAATATGGGCGCCGAGGGGTCTTTATTTATGGCAATTATGCATTCGGAATCTGCCATGCCGCACGTGTGCTGCATTGCTCCGGATATTCCACAGGCTATGTACAGGCGTGGGGCGATAGTTTTGCCTGTCTGCCCGACCAACACGGTGTTGGGCATCCAATCTGAATCTGTTGCAGCACGGCTGCATGCTACCGCACCACCGAACAGCGATGCCAGCTCACGGAGAGGCTCAAAACCTTCTGCACCGCCGACACCTCTTCCGCCTGCCACGACAACTTCTGCGTCTTCGATGCTGATGTAAGCGCCTTCTTCACCGTGGCTCACGTTCCTGAGAACATATCTTGCACACAGGTCGGCAAAAGATACCGCGGTCTTTATTACCTCCACGCCATTGCTCCGGCTCACGTTTCCCTTTTTAAAAGCGTTGAGCCTTGCTGTTGCAATTTGAGGGCGAGATTCTGTACACGTGGTTTCCGCAAAATACGCTCCACCAAAAACAGGACGCGTCCATATGATGCCGGATCCGTCGCCGGACCATTTTGCTGATACGATATCGGTGGTTATGCCGGTTTTCAGGCGGCAAGCCAGCATTCCGGCCATATCCCGGCAAAAACCGCTGCCAGGGAAGAGGAGCGCTTCCGGTTTATGCACGGAAACGAGCTTTTCAAGTTCGCGTGCATAGCTTTCAACGGCAAATTTTGATAGCCCGGATCCGCATATCGCCAGCACTCTGTCAGCTCCGTATTCACCAGCTTCATTTGCAGCGGATTCAATATTTTCTCCTGCAACAACTGCAGATACAGTGCCGCCTGAGTTTTCAGCAAGCTCTTTGGCAGTCTGAAAAAGTTCTATCCCGCCAAGGGCCGTCCCATCATCGCCGGTTTCTACGTAAACCCATATATCTCTGCATTTGTCAGACATGTCTTACCTCCGCATCATATAATGCCGTCCGAGGACATACGAGCCGCAAGTTTTGCGGCAGCCTCCTGCGCGGTCTCACCTTCAAAGAACAGGCACGAAGATGTCCTTTCCGGAGCATAAACACCAACAACTTTTGTGGCACATGATGTATTCGCTCCAATATCATCCTTGCTGAGCACAGGAATGACGGCTCTGTTGGCTGCCAGCTTTCTTTTGATCGTGGGAAATTTGAAGCTGCCATCCGGCTTGACGCAGCTTATGATGCAAGGCGTTTGTACTTCAATGGTTTCACAGCCGGATTTTTGCTCCTTACTGACCAATAACCGGCCGTCTTCCGCCGTGACCTGAAAGCATCCGCTCACAAATGGCAAATCCAACTCGGCAGCAAGCCCGGCAGGCACCACGGAGGTCTCGCCGTCCGAGGAAAGCTTGCCGCAGAAGACTACGTCAGCTCCGCCAAGCTTTTCCGCGATGCTTCTTATTGACGTGGCAAGTACATGCGCAGTAGCGGGCGCATCGAGACCGACAAAGGCACCATCACAAACGTGATACGCTCCGTCAGCCGATATCGACAGCGCCTCTTTAAGCACCGCTCTCGACTCCTCGGGCCCTATTGTCAGTGCCGTCAGGCTGGAATCCGGCACCATATCTTTCAGCCGGGAGGCAACCTCTAAAGCATATGTATCAAATACGTTGGCTACTCTGTCACAAGTGCTTCGGTCCACACGCCAAGTATCCTTGACGTAGTCCGGAGCATTTCTCTCAGTATCCGGCGTCTGTTTTATGCACACTATTATGTTCATCTGCGTTCCCTCACTTTCATCATGCTAAGAGTCTGAGGTATCAGTCTGATATTCTTTCAAATTGCGCTATATAATCGCGAACCAAAATGTTTTTCTGTACTTTTCCCATGCTGTTCTCCGGCAATTTGTCCATAATTGCCAGATATTTGGGCTTCTTATATGATGGTAGGAATTGCTTGCAAAACTCTATCAACTCATTGCCATCCAATGAATACCCGGGGTTAAGAACGACGGCTGCACCAACTGCCTCGTCGTATTTTGCGTCAGGCACCGCGACAACTGCACAATCCGATACTGCCGGGTGAGAGCGTATTACCTGCTCAACCTCCTGAGCATACACGTTCTCTCCTCCAGTTTTAATCATGTCGCGTTTCCTGCCGACCATGTAGTAGAAACCGTCACTGTCACGGTACATGAGGTCTCCCGTGTCAAACCAATCCCCTCTGAAGCATTCCGCATTCTTGGCGGGGTTATTGATGTAGCCCTTAAAAACCAGCGGTGATTTTACCCAGGCTTCTCCAACTTCGCCGTCTACCACTTCAAGTCCGTCTCCTCCAAGAAGCCGTATCTCGGAAACACTGTTGACACGGCCGACTGTGTTAAACAGTTTCTCGTTAGAATGCAGCTGTTCCCTTGTCAGAATGGACATGGTAACATTAGCAGCTTCAGTGGAACCCCAAGTCAGTCTGAGACTGGCGTTGGGGAATATGGCCAATATATCTTCCATGCACTCGCGGCTGGCGTGATTTGCCGTGATGTGGGCAAGACGTATAGAACTAAAGCCACATTTTTCGGTTTCATTGCTTGCTTTAAGTCTTTGATATGATCTGGGAGGTACCAGAGCTATTTGAGTTGCGGAGAACTTATCTATCTGCCTGCATATCTGACCAGGGCAAAAACAGTCCTCGAGCACAAGAGTGCCGGCCAGCCTGACCATTTTCACTACACAGCAGAGACCCGCGGCATGATACAGGGGGGCGGGGGTGAGCATGACCTCTCTGCCATAAGTGCTTACACCGTCTTCCACTATGACATCAGCATATATACTCATCATCTTTTGGGTGCGAATTATTGCTTTTGATACCCCTGTTGTACCGCTGGTGAATAATATCGTACAGGGAGAATCTGCAGCGTATTCTGTGCTTAAATCAGTACCGCTTCCCAGCCTTATCAGTTCACCCAGCTCATAGTGCCCGGCCTGCTCAGGGTGGCCATTTACTATTGCCAGCCGCACACCCGCTTCATGCTCGGCAATGTATGCTGCTTTGGAGGAATATTCAGGTGAGTAGATGAGCACCGAGGCTCCTGCCGTTTTTGTCATCCTGGCAAGCTCTTCAGGGAGCAGACGTGAATGCAGCAGGACGGCCGCCGCACCTAGTTTCTGGCATGCATACCATGACACCAGCCACATCGCACTGCTCTTCATCAGCAGAGCTACATTGTCGCGGGAACCTACACCCAATCCTCTGAGGGCATTTGCAAGTTTTGTGCTCTCATCATTGAGCTGGGCGTAGGTCAGCGAAGCGTCGCTGCCGATCACGGCCGTATGATCAGGCATTTTGGCTGCGTTTTGCCGCAGTAAATCTCCGATAAAAGGCATTTGGATACCTCCGCTTGTTTTTAGTGCTGTGCATAAGTCTGGAAATTAATGAATTCACGGTATCAGGCCATTCGCAAAAGAGAGCCCATAATTATGGGCTCTCTTTTGCACGAGCCGTGTTGAAGCCGAACTCGCGTCAGTCTGTGAGCTCCTCTCGAAGGGTGTTGAGCACTTCAGCACAACCGCCACAGACTTCTTCAAAAACTTCCGGTATGGTCTTGATATCATGTATCTGACCCACGCAAAGGCCCATGGGGAAGAGGCATCCGTTTATATCGCCATCCACATAATGCACACGCTGGATCTTGCCACTTATGCGGGTGAGCAGAATGTCAATGAGCTGCTTACCACCATGGTCAGCATTGGGATCCCAGCTCTGTTCGGTCGCCAGTGTCCACTGTGCAGTGTCGCTGCCCTTCCACACACGGTTTGCATTGCGGACCGCACGCTGCACGACCATGGTATCGGTCTCTTTGGAATCAAGGATGAGCTGTTTCCAGTTCTCGTGGATCTCACATTCCTTAGTTGCGACGAAGCGGGTTCCCATAATGACGCCGTCAGCGCCGAGCGCCATAGCAGCGGTGAAAGTGCGGCGGTCGCAGACTCCACCTCCGGCGACTACCGGTATTGAAAGCGTGTCCTTTGCCACCGGTATCAGAGCCATCGTGGAAACGTCGTCAAGTCCCGGATGTCCCGCGCACTCAAAGCCAACTATCGTGACCGCATCCGCGCCAGCTTTCTGAGCGGTAACGGCGTGGCGGACGGAGGGGCACTTGTGGATTATCTTGATGCGGTCCCTGTCATTATCACGGCCGTCGGCCTTTTCCCATTCCCTAACCATCTGGATGTATTCCGCGGGGTTGCGCCCGGACGTTTCTATCACAGGAACATGTGCTTCGTACGCGGCTTCAAAGAACATTACAGTGCAGTCAGAGTAATCCTTGTGCGGCAGCATTGAGATGTTGACGCCAAAGGGCTTTCCTTCGGCCAGCTCACGCGCCTTTTTAAACTCATCAAGCAGCCCCGGCTTGTTGTCCATGAAGCGAGTGGCACTTATAATACCCAAGCCCCCGGCTCTGGAAACCGCAGCAGCCAGCTCTGCACTTGCAAGCCACTGCATGCCGCTTTGAATGATTGGATATTTAATGCCAAAAAGTTCGGTGATTCTGGTCTTCATTTGACAGCTTCCTTTCCTTTGATGAAAAATAAAAAACTTAGCATGTCGAAAATTTATCATACATGCTAAGTTAAAAATATCATAAGCCTTGATTTTCAGCAAATACGTAATTCTATATGAAATCGATAGGAATCTGACAATGTGTAATCTTTTCTCGTGTATTCTGCACAAGTTGCTGACGAATCTTTGTCTAATACATGAGGGCACGCTCAGCTTACCACAAACGGATAACCGCATTTTTTTATATATTCTTTCAAGCATTCAATGAATTGAAGAATATCCTGCTGCTTCTTTGTATTACGCTTGTATACCGCCGCAACAGTGCGTCCAAGGTCATCGTCGGTAAACAGATAGTAGTTTACATCCGGCAGAGGTCTGTGAAATATACTCACTTCCGGAAGCAGAGATACTCCGGCATTTTTTGCCACAAGTTTGTGGAGAGTCTCTATATTGTGGCACTCGGTGATCTTTGGCGGTATATAATTCAGGTCAGTCAGAAGATTTCGGAACACCTTGCCCAGATACATGTGCTCCTGCAGAATTACGACAGGCATTCCACGTATTACTTCAGGACTCACTTTGGGAAATGGTTCGGCCTTGACGGAGGGAATCGAAACATTCTTGCTTGTGGCCAAGAGAAATCGCTCCTGAAAGAGAGGGACGGAAACGTAATGGACAGTATCTTGATTTGGGACGCCGATCTCCAGGTCGATCACGTCATTTTTCAGGAGTTCATGCAGTTTAATGTTTATGTCCTCACAGATCCTGATGTCGCAGTTTGGTACTCTGGAATAAAAGCTGTTTATGGGCTCAGGCAGCAAGGCTGCGCTTCTCTGCCAAGAGGCGCCTATGTCCAGCTGTCTTGTTACGCCTGCCTTTATTTTCTCCAGCCTGCTTTGCAATTGCTTTGCCGATTCGAGCGTAGCTTTTGCCCACTCGATATACGCCTCTCCAGCCTGCGTTAGAGATATGCTTGATTTTACCCTGATAAACAGGTCGACTCCAAGATCCTCTTCAATCGACCTTATGCACTGGCTAAGAGATGGCTGAGAAATGTACAGTTTTTTTGCGGCCTTAGTAATGCTGCGCTCCTCCGCGACCACAATAACATACCTAAGTTTGTTAAAGTTCATTTTTACCCCCTCACATAATACCCTGCAACATGTCCCACGACAGATACAGCAAATTGCTGCTAGAACCCAAACGTATAAATATTAAAATTTATTTATATAAGGCTTATGCCGCTGTTCGGTACGCCATCCAGGCGCTATACCGGACAGCGGCATTTTTGCGGCAGTTATGCGTTTGGACCGTCTGCAAACCTCTCATTTTTCGACTATGTGCTTCACAATAGAACATAAAAAAGAGATTGTCAAGCTGTGCAAACTGCCTTGAACAGAGGAAAAACAAACCATTTGCCCAAGTATTGTTCATGTTCGTTAATGCGTTTAGACATTTCGTCTAATTGCACCAATGCTATTTTGTAAAAATTATGGCATAGGAATTTGTTATGAATTTATGCGTTTTTTTCGTATTTTACTTAGCGGCCAGTTGGACTTATACTCGAGGCAAGTTATTGCCGCATTATTAACAAACTAATGGGGCGCATGCATAAGTTTTACGGAAAATCTGCCGTAAAACTGGCCATTCTGTCAGAAACTAAAACGAAAGGAGAGAGAACGCGTGGCTTATGAGCATATCAATTTCGAGGTTAAAGACCATGTCGGATACATTACGCTGAACAACCCGACCAAAAAGAATCCCGTGCCCAACCCCGCAAAGAAAGAGCTGATACGGCTTTTTGATGTTTGTGATTTTGACGATGACATACGTCTTGTCGTAATTCGTGGTGCTGGAGGCTGTTTCAGTGCCGGAGGCGATCTCGGAGCAATGAAGGACAGGCTTGAGCGAGGAGAACGCGGAACCCGATACAATTGCCGCCTGGGCAGCGAAATGAATCTTAGGCTCAGGAACGTTAAGAAACCTACAATTGCCTGCATCGAGGGTGCCATAGCTGGTGCCGGTATGTCTCTGGCTCTCAGCTGCGATTTTCAGATTGCGGCTTCTGACACCAAGTGCACTCTTGCGTTTGTAAACATCGGTTATGTGCCGGACAGCGGGGCTACCTGGCTGGTCACCAGAGCAGTTGGACATGTGAGGGCAACTGAGCTGTTTATGTCCGGCAAACGATTTAGTGGCCAGCAGGCTGCCGACTGGGGGCTGTTTACGGAAGCTGTGCCTCCAGAGCAGCTTGAGGAGCGGCTTGAAAAATACATCCAGAAATATTCGAACGGTCCGACTAAAGCTTACGGCAACATCAAGACCCTGATCAACCGCTGTGTATATTCCGACTGGTCCCTCGGAACGTACAGCGAGGTAGAACTGCAGGGCGAACTTGAGCAGACTGAAGATTTCCGCGAAGCCGTTTTTTCATTCTTTGAAAAAAGAAAGCCCAATTTCCAAGGAAAATAATTTTGACAGGGAGGTACATATGAAGGCGCTGGATGGCATTCGAGTACTCGACTTTTCAACACACACTGCAGGTCCTACCTGCACCGCTATGATGGCCGACCTTGGAGCCGAGGTCATCAAGGTTGAGATGCCGAAAGTCGGTGACGACACCAGGTATCTTGCAAACGCGGTTGAGGGTTACAGCACGCAGTTCATGTGGAATAACCGCGGCAAGAAGAGCATCACCGTGAACATGAAGGACCCTGAAGGTGTAGCTGCACTGCTTGAGCTCGGTAAAAAGGTAGACGTCGTGCTTGAAACAATGAAACCCGGTTCAATGAAAAAGATGGGCCTTGATTACGAGGCTTTCAAGGCTGTTAATCCCTCTATCATCTATTGCGCTATCTCCGCGTTCGGTCAGACGGGCCCCAAAGCCAAGGACCCCGGTTATGACATTCTGGCACAGGCCAGCAGCGGCATCATGGACATGACCGGTGAAAAAGACGGACCCCCCATAAAATGCGGCGTTATCATGTCCGACTTCGTCAGCGGGAAGGACGCCTTTGGCGCCATTATGGTCGCTTTGATACACCGCATGAAGACAGGCGAAGGCCAAATGATCGACGTATCCATGCAGCAGTGCCTCGTTTCAATGAACCCGTTCATTGAGGCGGCTTTGAACGGCAAGGACCCTCACAGGCAGGGCAATCATTCAGCCGGCAGCGCTCCGTACGGTGTGTTCAAGGGTCCCGGCGGAGAGTATCTGGTCATTGCCGCGCACAGTGACCGCGCTTTCGAGCGGCTCTGCACAGAGGCCATGGGCATGCCCGAACTCGCCAAGGACCCGAGGTTTGTCGGTGGTCAGACGAGAGTCTCTCACTATCTTGAACTTGCGAAGATAATTGAGGATTGGCTTGCTACCTTCAACTCCGTAGACGAAGCTAAAGCTGTGATGGACAAAGTCCCGATAGTCTGTGGAAAGATACTTTCCACCAAGCAGGTTACCGAAGACCCGCAGCTGCTTGCCCGAGACGGCATTGCCGATCTTCCCGGCGCAAGGGATATGACCCGGGGTTACCGTGGCCGTGGAGTGCACGTGAAATACTCGGCGACCCCCGCCGTGCAGGGTCCCCCTCCTGTGCTCGGAGACGACAATTACGAAATACTCTCCCAGGCAGGACTCAGCAAAGAGAAGATATATGAACTTGAAACCAAGTGGGGTCAGCCCATTGATAAACCGTGACAAGAGTTTTATTGGTCAATAAATCTGCAAGTTAAAAAGGAGGCTCGAATCAATGTCTACAACCAGCTTCGATCTGCTCACTCCCCTTCAGCAGGATCTGCGCATGATGGTTCACAAATTTGCCGACGAGGAGATCATCCCAACCGCAAAAGTTTTGGAAATCGAGGGCGAATTCCCTGCCGAGCTTTACAAAAAGGCCTATGAAATGGGTCTGACCACCATGATACTCCCCGAAAAGTTCGGCGGCATGGGCCTGGACATCTTTACGTATGCGATATGCAAGGAGGAGCTGGCCCGCGGCGATGCCGGTTTTGCCGGCGCTGTTGCCGGCAGCTTCATGGGTTCCCTGCCAGCCAGACTTCGTGGCACCGACTACCACATGAAGCTTGTAACCGACGTTCTTTGCAACGGCGGTGCGATGGCCTTTGCGCTCACCGAGGCAGAATCCGGTTCCGATTCCGCCGACATGCGCACCACCTACTATGACGACGGCGATGCTTACGTCTTTAACGGCTCCAAAACATTTATCTCGGGCGGTGAGCATGCTGATCTGTTCCTGGTCTTTGCGACCCATGACCGCTCCTTGCGCGGCAAGGGCATATCCTGTTTCCTCGTCGACGCCAAGACCCCGGGCCTGAGCATTGGCAAGAAAGAGGACAAGATGGGTTACAGGACCTCCGACACCGTTGACCTCATCTTTGATAATTGCAGAGTTCCTAAAGAGAACATGATCGGTGAAGAGGGCGAAGGCATGGCCATCATGTCTCAGGCTCTAAACCGCACACGTCCGACTGCCGGTGCCGGTGCTATCGGCAACGCTCAGTACGCCTTTGAAGTTGCCGCTGAGTATTCCACGAAGCGCATGTCCTTCGGCAAACCCATCTACAAGCACCAGGGCGTGGGCTTCAAGCTTGCTGAGATGTATACGCTTCTTGAGGCCGGCCGCCTCATGTGCTGGCAGGCCTGCAAAACCGCCGATGCCGGTGTCGTGGACGCCAAGCTCTTCTCCGCTGCCAAGGTCTTTGCTTCCGATGCCGGCATGAAGGTCTGCTCCGAGGCCGTTCAGATACTCGGCGGCTACGGCTACAGCAGGGACTACCCCGTTGAGAAGCGCTTTAGAGATGCAAAGATCTATCAGATTTTCGAGGGCACGAACGAGATCCAAAAGATGGTCATCTGCAAGGATATCGTTAAGGAGTTCCTCCCCAAGAAGAACTGATCCGCAGCTCCGGCGGATAAGTAAACAAACCGTATTCAGGCTTAAATTCACCCGAAGAGAAGGGAGAAAAATAACATGGCAAAGGCAATGAATAAGAGCCAGAAATCTGTTATGCATGTCATAATAGCTCTTATTATCTGGGCAATATTCAAGTGGATCATTCCCGCTCCGGCGCCGATGACCGATGTCGGCATGGAAGTTTGCGGCGTCTTTATAATGGCCACATATCTCTGGATTACAGTCGGCACCGGCTGGACAAGCATTCTGACCATATGCATGGTCGCCATTTCCGGCGCGATGTCCGCCACCAACGCGATAAAGGGCTCCTTTGGTGACTGGATGTTCGCCTTCCTCATGGCATGCATGCTGGTCAACCACGTTCTTAGCGAGACCGGCCTTTCCCGCCGCATCGCTCTGTGGTTCATAACCAGAAAGTTTGTAAAGGGTCGTCCCTACGTCATAATACTGATGTTCTTTGCAGCCATGTTCGTTCTTGGCTTGGGCATGACCTCTTCCGCCACCTGCGTTATGTTCCTGGCTCTCGCCAAAGAGATCATTGACACCTGCGGGATCGACCGCAAGGACAAGTTTTCGCAATTCCTGTTCTGCTCGATCGCGGCTATCACGATAGCCGGCAACGGCATGACCGCCATCGGCCACGGTAACTTTATCACCGGCATGGGCTGGGTGGCCGAAGCCTTTGGCATTGAGATCAGCATCGCACAGTCCGCAGCAATAGGTATCTCCATCGGCGTCGTATGGATCCTGGCAGTCGTGCTCATTATGGCTCGTATCTACAAGATCGACGCCAGCAAGCTCGTCAACCTCGACATTGATGCTCTCCGTGCCACTGTTCCTCCGATGAGCAAGAAGGAAAAGTTTGCCGGTATCTGCTTTGCTGTCGTTATCATCTGCTGGGTTGCCGACGACCTGTTCGCTCCCTTCGCTTTCCTCGACGGACTCAGAGAGTTCATCGCCGGACTTGGTTCCGCTGTCCCCGTTCTGCTCTGTGTCTGCGTCTTCTGCTTTGTCCCGATCGACGGCTCTCCCCTTATGAACTTCAACAAGGCGACCAAGAGCATAGCCTGGCAGAGCTGCATGATGATCGGCACCGTTCGTTTGCTTGGTTCTGTTGTGAACCTTGAGGAGCTTGGCATCGTCCTCTGGATACAGGAGGTTTTCGGACCGATAGTTCAGACTCTGCCGAGTTTCGTCTTCATCGCAGTTTGCATCGGCGCCGTTCTCCTGCTAACCAACTTTGTGTCCAACAGCATAGCAATGGTCCTCTTCAAAGTCGCGGCTCCGCTGATCGCTCTCATGCCCGAGGTCAACGGCCCGGCTCTCGGTGTCGTCATGATCTGTGCCGCACACTACGCCATGTGGACCCCCGGCTGCACCACGACCACCAGCTTTGTCGTCGGCAGCGGCGACGCCGACGGCGGTTTCATGACGCGGTACATGTGGCTTCCGATGATAGCGGCATACATAGCGCTGCTGCTTGTTGGCTATACCGTTGGTACTCTGATATTCTAATAGGGGAACCAATTCTTTCGATATCCTTTAATGCCTTTCCTTTGTTAATGGTTATAAGGGATCCCACTCATGGCTGAGCATATATGAGAAATCATATATGCCCGGCCATATTGAGAGAATATACGTCACCGCCTTGCCTGACGGCCGATGTATATAATTTATATATAATGGGTGTGATTACTTAAATGACTCCTCAGCTAACAGCTCTTATAATACTCATTGCGTGCGTTATACTGTTTTTAACTGAGTGGATCCCCTCAGCCTTAACAAGTGTCATTGCGTGTCTCGCATTTGCGATGACCGGCGTTTGCACCTTCTCTGAAGCTTTTTCCGGTTTTTCCAACAGCACGGTCATTCTCGTATTCGGAATGATGGTTATAGGCGACGCCATGTTTGCTTCCGGCGTTGCTCACGAGATCGGCAAATGGGTAGTTCGCGTCGTGGGTAACAGCGAGCGCAGATTCATTCTGATAGGCGGTTTTACCTCCGCAGTCATGAGCATGTTCCTTGCCAATACAGCCGTTATTGCCATGTTCATTGCGATAATGAACAGCGTTGCCGGCAGCAACAGGAACATGAAGCTCAAGAACATATGTCTGGCCACATGCATGGGCTCAATGTTTGGAGGCACATGCACGCTGGTCGGTTCAACTCCGCAGCTTACGGTTCAGTCAATTCTTGAGCCGCAGACCGGATTGACGTTTTCCATGTGGGACTTTCTTCCCGTTGGCGCATTGCTCACGGTCCTGTATCTCGTCTACGTATTGTTCATCGGGTATCCGCTTGGCAAAAAAATATGGGGCACTTGCGAGCTCCCAGGCGACGGCTCCATCGCGGATTCTGAAACCGCGGGTGAACTGGGAGGAGGCAACGATATCACCGTTGCGAGCAGCAGGAAAAAGCAGATTGCAATGGTTGCCATTCTTGCGCTCATGATTGTGCTTTTCATTACGGAGATCGTATCCAATGCCGTAACCGCATGCATATGTGCCAGCCTTTGCGTAATAACAGGCTGTACCAATGAAAAGCGCGTTATGCGGAACATGGACTGGCCTGTTCTGTTCCGTCTGGCGGGCTGTCTTGGAATCGGCGCCGGAATAGACGCCAGCGGCTGCGGAGAGCTGATAGCCGGAGCATTTATGTCGGTGTTCGGAGCTGATGTCTCGCCTTTCATGCTTCTGGCCGGTGCGGTGTTTATGTCCATAGTAATAAGCAACTTCATCTCCAACTCCACAGCTGCATTCATCGTGCTGCCTCCGGTGCTTGCGATATGCAGCGAGTATGGGTTCAATCCAATGGCGTTTGCCATAGGCATAAGCTATGGTGTCAGCCTGTGCTTTGCCACTCCCCTCGCCAATGCGCAAACAGGCATGACGATGGTCGCAGGATATAAGTTCAATGACTATTTTAAATACAATTTTCTGCTGGAGATAATCGTATTTATAGGTATAGTGGCCTTTGTTCCATTGTTCTGGGATCTCAGAATTTAATAGATAAACAATATTGCAGCACCGAATCCACCGCGATCGGTGCTGCAAGCCTCTTTGCTATCAGCCGACACATTACAGGTAGGTGAAACAGTGAAAAAGAGAATTTACCTTGGTGATAATGCCAGAAATTCTATCTATCCAGGCTTCAGTATGGTTGCTGACCTTGCTCGCTGCGTATATGGGCCAAACGGCAGGACAGTGCTGTCAACTCAAGTGACCGGCCAGCCTCATGCAGCCGTCAGGGCTCTCGACGCCGCTAAAAACATTGATGATGCAGACCCGGGAATAAACGCAGGAGTGCAATTCGCACGTGCGCTTTGTGAGGAGGTAAATGATACCGCGGGCGACGGCACGGCAGCTTCCATCATAATTTGCAGCGAGCTCCTTGCAGGAGGCTTAAGGCAAATTGCTTCCGGAGCATCACCTGTCCTGCTAAAATCGGGAATTTTGAAGGCCGCTTCGGTTGCCGTGGACTACATTCTTTCTCACAAAACCGCCGTCCGGTCCAGAGAAGATGTCCTAAATGTTGCCTCAACCGCTGCAAAAGACAGATATACAGGCGCGTTGGTATGCGACGCCCTTGAGTCAGTGGGTTGGAATGGCTCGATCAGCGTGCGGGCCTCTGAGACATCTGAGTGCCGCATACAGCATACAGACGGGCTGAGTTTTGACAGAGGCTACTGCTCTCCATACATGTCCACAGACAAGGTTTCGATGGAGGCAGTGTTTGACGATGCATACATCTTTGTTTGTGAAAGCAAGATCGACCGCATTGATGACATCTTGCCGCTGCTAAACGAAGCCAGCATAGCGGAAAAGGCATTGCTTATAATTGCCCAGGACTACAACAAAAAAGTATTGGAAAGCATGCTGAGCAATATCGCACAGCAGACTATAAAGCTCTGTGCTGTGAAGGCTCCGGGGTATGCTCTTGGCAGAAGAGACTACTTGGAGGACATTGCAGCCTATACTGGGACTGTTGTTTTCGGCACAGAAATTGCACCTGACCTGCATCAAGCCTCTTTAGAGAAGTGTGGACGCGCCAAAAGAATCAGGGTGACACGTGACAGCACATCAATAGACAGTAATAACGGTGAATCGCTTGATGCCCATATATCCGGTCTGCGGTCACAGCTTGCAGATGCTCCAAATATGCTTGAGCGCGAGAAGCTGGAAAACAGGATAGCAAGCCTCACTGGCGGCCGCGCAATCATACGAATAGGCTCAAACTCTGGTACAGAGCAAGAAATCCTGACAGCAATGGCTAATACCGCTGTTCGCTCTGCACAGTCAGCAATACGGGTCGGATTCGTGCCCGGTGGAGGAGCTGCATTTGTGTACGCAATTCCAGCAGTAGAACAGTTGAGCACCTCGCTGAGTGGAGATGAAAAGACAGGAGCGGGACTTGTGGCACAGGCTCTAACCGCGCCTGCGCGTCAGCTAGCAGCAAATGCCGGTGCCAACGGCGCCGCAGTTGTGTATAAGCTTTTAAAATCAAACAGTTTCACCGTCTTTGACCCGATATCGAACAGCTTTGGCAGTTGCCTTGAATCCGGAATAAAGGATGCCGCGTACACACTCACCAACGCGCTATCCAAGGCCACCTCAATGGCTGCAGAGCTGCTGACGGTAGAGGCTGCGGTGATTCCCGATATACCGCCAGCAAAAAGGGAGCCGGTCCCAGATTCACTCAACGTGGAACCAAGTGACCTATTGTGACGGAATAATCCGCTTTTTGTATAAGTTAAGATCAAGCCCGGAGGCCGAGGCTCTCCGGGCTTGATCTTTTGCATTTTTCACTGTTTGAATAGATGTAGAATTCGGATCTCAAAGTCCGAATGTTTCGGACTCGCATTCGCACACTTAATGAGCGATTAAACGGAAGGCACTCTGCGACGACAATTATTGCCGTGAGTTTGAAGAGAAACAACAAGAAGCAGCTCATTATTGCTTTTCATTCCTGCCGCTGGCGGGCGAGGCGCTTGAAGAGTCGGGACATCACAACTATCGCGACGATGGAGAGGACGAACTCAGCGACGGACTGGGCGTAGGCTAGGCCGTAGAGCGGGAAGAGTATGTTGAGGATCCACAGCGCGGGGATCTCGAGGACAATCTTGCGCAGTATGGCGAATATGAGCGCCTCGCGCCCCATGCCGACGGCCTGGAACACGCCGACCGCGAGAAAGTCGATGCACATGAACGGTCCCGCTATGCTCATGCCGCGCAGGAAGTGCGAGCCGTAGTTGACTATGACGTCGCTGTCCATGAAGAGGCTGATGAAGAAGCCGGGGAAGATGAAGTACACCACCGAGACCACGGCGATTATGATGACGGAGGCCACGCCGGTGAAGCTGACGCTGTCCTTCATGCGCTTGTCGTTGCCGGAGGAGTAGGTGTAGCTTATGAGCGGCATGACGCCCTGGGAGAGGCCAAGGGAGACGTACATGGGCAGCATGTTAACCTTCTGCGCGATGCCCATGGCGGCGATAGCCTCGGCCTGATAGGCGGAGGTGAAGTTGTTGAGGATGGTCATGCCGGTGACGTTGAGCAGGTTCTGCATCGCGGCGGGGATGCCGACGCCGCAGACCGCGCGGACTATGCGGCGGCTGAAGCTGAGCTTGCGGATGTCGACGCAGACATAGGTGCGCCCGCGCCTGACGGCGATGAGGACGAGGAAGTAGAGGCAGGCCACACAGTTGGAGATAAACGTGGCAAGTCCTGCGCCCGCGGCGCCCATGCCGAGGCCCCAGGGCATTATAAAGATGGGGTCGAGAATGATGTTGAGAAAGCAGCCGCTCATGGTGCCGACGCTCGCGTGCACGGCGGAGCCCTCCGCACGCACCAGGTAGGCGAGCACTACGTTGAGTATAGAGGGTGCCGCGCCGAAGTACACGGTCCAGAGCATGTACGCCTGAGTCGCGTCGCGCGTGGTGTCGTCCGCACCGAGCAGGGTCAGCAGGGGGGAGTTGCAGGAGGCGCAGAGTATGGAGAAGAGAATGCCGGAGAAGAGCGCGCAGTAGAAGCCGAAGGCGGAGCTGCGGGAGACCATGTCGTAGTCCTTGCAGCCCAGCGAGCGGCTCATGAGGCTGGACGAGCCGACGCCGAAGAGGTTGTTCACGGCGTTGAAGGCCAGCAGCACGGGTGCGGCTAGGGTGACGGCGGCGTTCTGTATGGGGTCGTTAAGCATGCCGACGAAGTATGTATCGGCCAGGTTGTAGAGGACCATGACCAGCGAGCTGAGTATGGTAGGTATGGCTAGCTGGGCCACGGCGCTGGGTATGGGCGCGGCTTCAAAGAGGTATGTCTTTTTATCTTGCTCCTGCAATGTGTTCATCTCCGCATGAAAGGGTGTGTATTAAAATATATTAACACCGTTTCATTGCGGATACAAGGCTTGACAGGCTCCGATTTACTCAGCTTGGCCAACATTTGCCGGCGAGACTGCAAAATTTTGTGTAGAATTTTCAAGCGTGTCTTGCTATAATATATCAGCGGCATTTCACACGGCTGCGGACGGGAGGTTTGAGCGGAATGAATATAGAACTTACACCCAAGGAATTCCGGCGCCTGCTGGACATGGTCTATATAGGCAACTGGGTGCTCAACTCCACCCGGGGCGAGGACCGCTTTGAGGACTACGACCTGCTTCAGGAAAAGATGTTCTCGTATTGCGCGAAAAACGGCATGAAGGACCTCTATCAGACCTGGTACGGCCACGTCTTTCCCTCAAAGGCCTTCGAGGAGGGCGGAATACACGAGGCCATCGCCGATTACGAGGACGCGGTGTTCTTCGACATCCTCGCGGAGGAGCTTGCCCGCCGGGATATGCACCTCGAGGACACGGACCCGGAGGACTTTACGGAGCTCACCAACCGCATGGACGAATATATCACCGAGTTTGAGGAGAACGGCATAGACAACCTCACGATAGATATCTGACTCCGACGGAAGGGAGCCGGCGCGCGCCGGCTCCTTTTTTGCGCCCAAATGCGGCAAATCGGGCTTTTGGTGATTGCAAAAATCCAGGGCCTGTAATATAATATTTTGCCTGCGTTTTTCGCAGGGGCAGTTTTTTGTGAGGTAATGGGATTTGTACTTAAAGGCATTGGAGATACAGGGCTTCAAATCCTTCCCGGACAAGACCCGGCTGACGTTCGAGAAGGAGATAACGGCCATCGTGGGGCCGAACGGCTCCGGCAAATCGAATATTTCCGACGCCATCCTCTGGGTCATGGGCGAGCAGAGCAGCAAGACCCTGCGCGGCGGCAAGATGCAGGACGTCATCTTCGGCGGCACGGCCAAGCGCGGGGCGATGGGTTTTGCGCAGGTGTCGCTCATTCTGGACAACTCCGGCGGCATCTTCGACATCGACGCGGAGGAGGTAGCCATAACCCGCCGCTATTACCGCTCGGGCGAGAGCGAGTACTATATAAACCGCGACCAGGTGCGTCTGCGCGACGTGAACGAGCTGCTCATGGACACCGGCCTGGGCCGGGACGGCTACTCCATAATCGGCCAGGGCCGCATAGCGGAGATAGTCAACGGCAAGAGCGCCGAGCGCCGCGAGGTGCTGGAGGAGGCCGCGGGCATCTCCCGCTTCCGCTACCGCAAGGAGGAGGCGGAGCGCCGCCTCGCGCGGACGGACGAGAACCTCCTGCGTGTGAACGACAAGATAGACGAGCTGGAGCTCCAGGTCGGCCCGCTCAAGCAGCAGGCGGAGGTGGCCAAGCGCTACCTTGCCCTGCGCGACGAGCTGAGGGTAGAGGAGGTCAGCGCGTGGATGGACGCGCTGGACAAACTGAGAGAGCAGTCCAAGGCCATAGCCGACGACTACGAGACGGCCAAGAGCGGCCTGGACGCCGCCCGGCGCGAGCTGGAGGCGCTGTATTCCCGCAGCGAGGCGCTTGCCGAGCGCATGCGCCAGAAGGACGTGGAGGCCGAACAGCAGCGGGCGCGCCTCTCCGAGGCTGAGGCCCGGGTCTCCGAGGCTGAGGCCGAGGCTGCGGTGCTGCGCAACAGCATAGAGAACAGCCGCCAGAGCGCGGAGCGCATGCGCGGCGAGCTCTCGGAGCAGACCGAGCGCGCCGCTGGCATAGCGGCGCAGATAGACGAGCACAAGACGCGCATCGCCGAGATAGACGAGCAGACCAAAAAGCTGGAGGCCGACGCCGCCTCGGCGCGGAACGTCATGGACGGCCGCAGGATGCGCATAGAAAACCGCGAGCGCGAGGCCGCCGAGGCCAACGATGCGCTCACGAAGCAGATAGTCGAGCTGCGCAGCGCGGACTCCCGCATTGCCATGCTCGGCGAGATGGAAAAGGAGTACGAGGGCTTCGCCGGCGCGGTCAAGACCGTCATGCGCGAGTCGCGCCGCGGCACTCTGCGCGGCGTGCACGGCACCGTGGCGGAGCTGCTGCGCGCGGACGAACGCTGCACCCTCGCAATAGAGACCGCCCTCGGCGCAGCGATACAGAACATCGTAGTGGACACGCAGGACGACGGCCGCCGCGCCATAGAGTTCCTCAAGCGGCGCGACGCTGGCCGCGCGACCTTCCTGCCCATAGACACGATACGCGGCGGCAGGCTCGACCGCATCCCCTCCGAGGAGGCGCCCTTTTGCGTGCACAGAAATAGGAGGTAAAACAATAAT
>UMIY01016770.1_pt1 | contig 33429 bp, 36 predicted proteins | sample 1965921 | NCBI WGS metagenome assembly UMIY01 (sample SAMEA4836134, study PRJEB28245) | human gut metagenome | biome: gut microbiome; material: fecal sample | place: Denmark | collected 2008
AAACTTGAGGATATATTTTTATTATATCACAAAGTTTTGATGCTGATACATTTTTTTCTAAAAGAATTTTTATAAACATTAAAGATGTTAAAATTCCATCTCCTGTTGGATTATAATCAAGCATTATTATATGTCCTGATTGCTCTCCTCCAAGATTATATCCCTCTTTTAACATTTTTTCAAGTACATATCTATCTCCAACTTTAGTTTCTTCAAAGTTTATATTATTTGCTTCGGCATATTTCTTTAATCCTAGGTTACTCATTACTGTTGCAACTAATGTATCCTTTTTTAGTGTGCCTTTTTCTTTCATATAATTTGAGATAACTGCTAAAATTTTATCTCCATCTATTTCATTTCCTTTTTCATCAACCGCTAAACATCTATCTCCATCACCATCATATGCTATTCCTAAATTACAATTATTTTCTACTACATATTTTTTAAGTGAATCAAGATGTGTTGAGCCGCAATTATCATTAATATTGATTCCTGTTGGAGTATTGTTCAAAATATAATGTTTTATTCCTAGTGCAGAAAAAACTTTTTCTGCTACAACTGATGTAGCTCCATTAGCTGTATCAACTGCTACGACAAAGTCTTCTGGCATGTTTATGTTCTCGAAATCTTCTTCGAAGTTCTTTCTAAAGAAATAAACATATTCGTCAAGTAAGTCTGTTCTAATTTCTGATACACCTATTTTATCATTTGCAGCTGATAATTCATCTAATTTTCCTGAATCCATTACATCTTCAATCTCTTCTTCTAGCTCATCTGGAATTTTCATTCCTTTATTGCTAAAATATTTTACGCCATTAAATTCATATGTATTATGTGATGCAGAAATAACAACACTTGCATCTGCTTTTAATTTTTTTGTTAAATATGCTACACCTGGTGTAGGTAGTACACCTAAAATTTTTACATTCGCTCCATAACTTAAAAAACCTGCTGTCATTGCACTTTCTATTAATGTTCCAGAAATACGTGTATCTCTACCAATAAGAATTGTTGGTGTTTTGTTCTCTGAATGTTTAGCTAAAACATAAGCTCCAGCTTTTGCAACTCTATACACCAAATTAGGTGACAATTCTGTATTTGCAATTCTTCTAATTCCATCTGTTCCGAAATATTTTCTCATTTTGATTATCCTTCCCTTCTACTATTATCTAGCTCTTTGTATAAAAATGAATTTACGCATTTTAGTATATCACAAATTAATATTATATTTCCATCTTTTATACAAATTTTTTAAAAATTTTATAATATCTATCAATTAGTTGCCACAAAAATATAATACGTCTCCCTCAATCACAGCTTGCTCTAGTGAAAACTCTTGCCACTCTTTTCCAGCAAAAAACTCTTGATATTGCTCAGATGTTATTGGTGCATATTTCAGATGTCTTCCAACATAATATGCAATAGTTTCTCTTGCTGCCCAGGAGCTTAAAGCATTTTCTGTTATATCACCAGCATGAATAAATCCTGTATAATATTTGCTTCCATTTGTTCTTTGAATACCTGCTATTTTTGTGATATTCATCCCAGTTTCTCGCTCATACTCTTCTATAACTTCTTTTATTTTCTCACAATTCTCTTTATCTATTTTATTAACTTCTAAATGCTGATATGTAAGTACCACATAAACTGCAAAATTAAGAATAAATATTATAATAGTCATAATTGAAATTATTACTACTTGGTAATTTTTTTGATTTTTATTTGCTATGAGCAGAGCGACAAATAAAGAAATACCTATTGTACTTCCATAAGCAATACACATTCTAGATGTTAGCTCTAATCCTGAGCCTACTACTATAGGTGCAATACAAATTATAATCGATGCAAGTATTACTAGTAAATACTTTAATATATATAATATTTTCTCTTTTATATCTGTTTTTCTAAAAATCATTATAAATAAGCATGTTAAAATTATAATTGCAATATTTATATAAGGTAATATCACTCCTAAAGAATTCACAACCAACTCTTTTAACCAATATATAATATTTGTACTGCTAATTTGAGCAGCATCCATTCTTATTCTTGAGCCACCCATTATTATTTCTGCAAATAAAATTGTTAAAAGCATCGCTATTCCATATATTACAGTAGTTTTTACTAAATGAGCAAAATTCTTTTTGACACTGTTTTTCTGGAATAACAACTCATAAGTAAATACTATCATAGGAAATATTGCAATCGAGCCTTGATAACAAAAAGCTGCGATTACAATAATAATAAATGCTTTGATATATTTATATTTTTCGTCATCTATAACGATTTTAGCAGCTAGTATGCTAAGTAGCACCCCAAAAGCTAATATACAACATTCTAAAAAGTATATATACTCAATGGCTAAATAGTTATATACTGTAAGATATGAAATTATAATAATTAAAATGTCAGTCCATTTTGAATTACTTTCATATTCTTTTCTAAATATTTTATATATCAACACCACTGACATTGATAAAAATACCAATGCGAGTATTAATGAAATTATCATGTAACCTTCAATAGATAAATTGATTTTGTCAGCTAGCAAAGTCAGTATAGCAGTAAACGGTCTGGACTCCTTTAAGAATTTATCATATGAGTAATACTCATACCCATCATAAATTATTCTGTATGTATCATGTGTATAATGTGGTCTTAAAAATGCTGAGCACATTATCAAAGCTACAACAAATACTATTAAAAATATTGCAATTTCTTTCTTATGTTCCTTTAATTTTTTCATCATTAATTACACCTTTTTTTGCTATTTTATTGTTGCAAAAGAATTAAATTTTGGCTAGGAAAACAATTCTTTTTACATTCTTTCTGGCATTTGTATTCCAAGTAGACTTGCTCCTCTTTTTAATACTAAATTAACACAATAAGTTAAATACACACGTGCGGCTTGTACACTAGTTTCTTCATTTATTATTTTATTTTCATTATAGAAAGAGCTAAACAATTGTGCTAAATTTATTAAATATCTAGCAATTATATATGGCTCATTCTTATCTGCTGCTTGCTTTATAGCATCTCCAAATGAATATAATGCTTTTGTTAAATTGATTGATGCATCATCATTTAGTATATTAATATCAATATCTGAAAGTTGTGGAATATCGCCAACTTTTGATAAAATGCTATTAGTTCTAACATATGTGTATTGTAAATAAGGTCCCGTTTCTCCATTAAAATTAAGCATTGTATCCCAATCAAATATCTCATCTTTAATTCTACTGTTGTATAAATCATTAAATATAACTGCACCAATGCCTACCTTTTTTGCCACATCTTCTTTTTCTTCTAAATTTGGATTTTTTTCTTCAATAATTTTACTAACTCTTTCTATAGCCTCATTAAGTAAGTCCTCTAATTTTATAATTGTTCCTTCTCTTGTAGACATTTTACCTGTTTTTAATAAAACCATACCAAAAGGTACATGTGTCAAATTATCTGTATATTTCTTATCTATTCCCAATAATTTAGCAACTTCAAATACTTGCTTAAAGTGCAATATTTGCTCATAAGAAGTTACATATATAGCTTTGTCAAAATCATAAGTCCTTGCCCTATAAAGAATTGCAGCCAAATCACGTGTAGCATATGTTGTAGAACCATTAGTTTTTTCTATAATACATGGTGGCATATCTTTATCATCTAAATTAATAACTCTAGCGCCCTCGGACTCTACTAGCTTTCCGCTCTTTTCCAAAATATCGATTACCTCTCCCATCTTATCTGAATAAAAAGCTTCTCCATTTAATGAATCAAAATGAACATCTAGTAAGTCGTAGACTTTTTGGAATTCTTCTAAACTTAAATCTCTAAATTTCTGCCAAATCTCTGTACAATATTCGTCTCCATCTTCTAATTTTTTAAAATTGTTTCTGCACTCTTCTAATACACTCTCATCTTCTTTACAAAGGTTATTTATCCTAATATAAATCTTTGTCAACTCATCAATTGGGTTTTCCTCTATATTATACTCTTCTCCCCATCTTTTATATCCTTCTATAAGCTTGCCGAACTGTGTGCCATAATCACCCAAATGGTTGATTCCTGTCGTATTGTAGCCCAAGAATTTATAAATTTTGTATAAAGCATTTCCAATTACAGTTGAGCGCAAATGGCCTATATGAAAAGGCTTAGCAATATTAGGAGATGAATAGTCTATTACGACATTTTTCCCTTCTCCTATATTACTGCTACCATAATCTTCTTTTTTATTATCAATCTCTTCAAAGACAGTATTTATAACAGACAATGGATTAACATAAAAGTTAAGATACCCATTTACTACATCTACTTTAGAAATTAATTCTTCATTAATTTCTAATTTTTCCTTTATCTCATTAGCTATCATTTGTGGTGCCTTTTTCATTTCTTTTGCTAGCTTAAAACATGGAAGTGAGTAATCTCCCATCTCTTTATTTGTAGGTACTTCTATATATTCTTCTATTGTGTCGATATTTGTTACTTTTTTTAGCTCATCTGCTATTATTTTTTTAAAGTCTAACATGTTATCTCCCTTCTTTGCTAATCACCTAAATTTATACCAATTGCCCTAGCCGTCTTCACCAACTCATCATCCATTGTTACTTTTCTTAAATTACTTTCTGGTGTATTTCCTGAAACAGCACCAACTTTTTTATTATTTCCTACTACATCTTCTAAAGGTACGCTATTTAATTTACCGTCCTTTATAACAGTAAGTACATTAAATTTTCCCTCTAAAGCAAGCTCCATCGCTTTCGAGCCATATTTAGTAGAAAGTACTCTATCAAATGCTGTTGGTGTTCCTCCTCTTTGCATATATCCTAAAACTGTACATCTTGCTTCTAATCCAGTTAACTCTTCTAATTGTTTTGCTACTTGCTCTCCTATGCCTCCAAGTTTTGTGTTATCTACTCCAGCGCCATTATCTCTAACTCCTTTTACTACAATATCTCCACCTTTTGGTTTTGCGCCTTCTGCGACAACTACGATGCTGAAAGATTTTCCTCTATTTTTTCTATTTATAATTTTTTGTGCAGCACTGTTTATATCAAAAGGAATTTCTGGAATTAATGCAACATCTGCACCTCCAGAAATTGCAGACTCTAAAGCAATCCATCCTGCATATCTTCCCATTACTTCTAGCACCATAATTCTATGATGTGTTGCTGCAGTTGTATGCAATCTGTCTATGGCTTCTGTTGCAACAGCTACTGCTGTATTGTATCCAAAAGTAATTTCTGTACATGCTACATCATTGTCTATCGTTTTAGGCACACCAATTACATTTATTCCTTTTAATGATAAATCTCTTGCTGATTTCTGCGTTCCATCTCCTCCTAATGTAAACAGACAATCTATTTCATCTTTTTTAATATTTTCTACGCATATGTCAGATAAATCCTTATATACTGTTTGTCCATTTTCTTCTACTGGATAATTAAATACATTGGCATTTGTTGATGAGCCTATTATTGAGCCACCTTTTGGCAATATGCCTACTGCATTTCCTGTAGAGCTTGTACCCAATCTTATAATATCATTTTTCAATAATCCATTATATCCATCTATAAATCCATAACATTCTATACCTTTATTTTCTGCAGTTTTGATTATTGCTCTAATAACTGCATTAAATCCTGAAACGTCTCCTCCATTTGCTAAAATAGCTACTTTTTTTAACATTTATAAATAGCTCCTTTCTTTTTCATAATTTTACTTATACTATTATACCAATAAATAAAAAAATTACAACAAAAATGTTGTAATTTTTTAGGTTTTATTCATAATATGTATATTCTCTATCTTGGCTCCAAGCTCTCTAGTAACTATGTTTTGTATTTGTGCAATCTCTTCCTCTTTTAAATCTTCACCTTTTACAATAACATTAATACTTTCTCCATTTACCAATATAACTAAATCTTCAATGCCTTTTGTCTTTATTATATTTTCCGCTATCATAATTGCGTTTTGCTCTTCATTTAGTTTTGTTATCTCTTCTTGTGCTGTTTTCTTTTGAGTTTCGCTTACATTTGTATTATTTAAAATATCTTGATAATTTTCAATTCTTTGAGAATACATTGTATTTCTCTCTAGTCTTGAATTTGTGAAGTATTCATTTGTGCTTATATTGGCATTAGTTTCTTCGATTTCGGAACTATTGCTATCATTTATAGCGTTTTTATCATCAGTCGTATTGCTCTCTTCAATTTCATCATTTACATCTGTACTCACTTCATTTGCTATTTCGTTTGTAGCATTGTCTGTCTGGGCACTTTCACTATTGGTTTCTACGCTATTGCCCTCTGCTATATTTGCGCTAACTAGTTTAGCATCACCAATGCTAGCCATTTCCTCAGAATCAGCTAAAGCACTTGCTTCTAACATGTTATTATTGTTATTATTTGTAAAATTTAAATATCCTGCAGCTATAATCATAAGTCCAATCACAAAAACTATAATTTGATTTTTCTTAAAAGTTTTCATTTTCTTTCATTCCCCCTCATAAAATTTTATGCCTGTCCCTGTTTGTTATTTTTTCTAATTTGCGCCTGTTCCTAGTTGGAATACCTGTATCTTGTGTGCTGCAAGACCTGTTACAGCTTCTACTGCGAGTATTATATTTTCTTTTACAGTTGCATCTGCTGCTCCCTCGGCTGTTATAATAGCTCCTTCTATCTTAGGGCTTATTACACTTTGAGTTATTAATGTCTTACTTCCGTCGCTCTCTTCATATATTACTTCTTTTCTAGTATCTGTCTGAGTTACTTTTCTTGTTCCACCTTCACTATCTGTTTCTTCTGTGTTTTCTTCGGATGTTTCTTCATTGTACACAGGCACAGTTCTGCTTGTTTCTGAATATGTAATCATGACTTTTACATTACCTACACCAGATATGTTAGATAATATAGTTTCAAGATTTGTTGTTAATTCATCCTTTGTGTCTATCACTGAATTATCACTTTCAGCAGTATTCTGCACAGTTTCGGCTAACTTTTTATTTGAGTCAGTTGTTTGCTTGTTATTGCTTTCTTCATCCCCATTCCAAATTACATTTATTACAATTATAGTAATAACTAATATCAATATAAAAACTACAATATTTTCTATTTTCTTCTTATTGGGCTCATCATCATTTTTGCCTAAAATGCTCTTAACTTTATCTTTAAACATACTAACCTCCATTTTAATTTATAATTATGTTATTCTTATTTACCTCATACATACTACTAAGGTACTCCTTTAATTCCTTCTTTTCACTATTTGATAGGCTGTCTTCATTTGAGTTTTTATTCGAATTTGTGCTATCATCTGCAATACTTATCTCTACTTTATTAACATTTTCAATTTGCTCTACTTTATTTGTACTATCCGCTTCTCCCGTATTCTCTTCATTCTCCACCATTTCATTCCCATCTACTTTTTCCTCTTTCTCAACATCTATAGTTATATCTGTTATACTATAGCTTTCATCATTAGCAATTCCTATATCTATACTATTTACCATATACCCTTTTGCTTCTATCTTAGCCTTCAAATCTTCTTTTATTCCAGAAGAATACACTTCCATAATTTGATTATTGCTTTGTACAGTATTTTGAATTGCAACATCTTCCGCTTCTTCTACATATTTATCCAAATCTAATATATCTGACACCTCTATTGTTTCTCCTGTGAATTTTGTGATTACCGGTGATACTATAGTAAACAAAACATAAATACCTATAACAACTTTAATATATTTTTTAGAATTTCCTGATGGAAGTATCATTTCTATAACTGTACCTATAATAACAGCAACAACAATTCCACCTGCCCAATTACTTATCCACTCTATCATTACCTCCCTCCTTATCCATACATCATTCCACTATTAGATATTTTAATAACTAAAGTAGTACCGATAATAAACATTACAGATACACTACACATTATAGCTAGAAGCGTTTTAAATGTATCACCCATCTGCTCTAACAGTTTAATAATCTTCTCATCTGCGATTGGCTGGCACAAGGCCGCACCTAAATAATATATTGCCATCAACACAACTAACTTTATAACTGGTACTATAGCTATACCTATTAAAATAATTACACCGACTATTCCAGTTGCATTTTTTAGTATCAAGCTACACCCTATAACTGTATCTACTGCATCACCTAAAATTTTACCAACAACAGGAATAAAACTTGAAACCGCTGCCTTTGCTGTTTTTGCTGTAACACCATCCACACTGCTACTTAGTGTCCCTTCTATTGATACTACTCCTACAAAAATAGTAAGTATTACTCCTAGCACCCAGACAACACTTGTTTTAAAGAATTTCGATAATTTATCTACCTGTACTCTATCTGATATTTTAGAAATTACTCCAAGTGCAGTTGATATTAGTACAAAAGGAATTATTACACCTGTTATAAAATTTCCTATAAAAGTTATTAAGAATAGTATTATAGGTTGAACAACGTTTGCCGAAACAATACTACCTGTTGAAATCATAAGTGTTATTAGCACTGGAATTAATGAATTCATAAATCCAACTAAGCTTTGTATAGATTCTTTTACTATGTCTAATATTTGTACAAAGTTTGTCATGATTAGAGTTACAATAAGAATATATTGTGCATAATATATAATTTGAGTAATTCCTTTATTCTCTAATCCATCACTTAAACTTTTTAATATACTATGTATAACAATAATTACCAATATGCTCGCTAAAACTGTGATACTGTCAAATACTTCTCCACCGAAGAGCCTTTAATATACTTTTGAAAATTGTTTCATTATCTATATTTCCAGTTATAGCTGAAGAGAATAACTCTCCCATATCAATATCTTCATATACGTCCCCTGTATATTTATCTGCCTCCTCTATAAAAGAATTAATACCTAGACTTTCCTGTTGAGATTCAATTATATCCTCTTGACTTAAAGTATTTTCTGTTGCTTGTACATTATTAGGTAGTATTAATATGAATAAGAGAATTAATATAACTTTTTTCATATGATTACCTTTCCTATCTCTACGGTAATATCTCTACCACTGTTTCTAATAAGCTAGAGATAATTGGTATGGACATAGATACAATAATAACCTTGCCTCCCATATCTATTTTGCTTGCTATAGCACTCTCTCCTGTGTCTTTACATAGGCTTACTGCAAACTCAGTTAAGAATGCAATTCCTGTAATCTTTATTAATAAAACTAAGAACTCATTGTTAATAGCTGTTTTGCTCGATAAGGTTGTTAGTAAATCTATAATTCCTTCTAACTTGTCCATTATAAATAGTAAAATTAGAGCACCAGCAAGTAAGGAAACGTATAGTGTAAATTCTGGTTTATATTGGCGTACTATTATTATGATAATTAATGATATTAACCCAATACCAATTACTTTTACAATGTCCATACGCAATCAATTCCTTTCTTTTGCACATCACAACCCAAACATTGTTCTTACTGTATCAAATAAAGTACTTATTTCTTTAATAACTAATGTAAGAACAATTACCAATCCTGCTAAAGTTGTCATCATTGCTTGGTCTTCTCTTCCTGCTCTTACAAGCACTTGATGTAAGACCGCTACCAAAATACCAATTGCTGCAATTTTAAATAATAAATCTATATCCATATGTTTACTTTCCTCTCAAACTAAAATAATTACAATTGCTAATCCAACCACTCCGCCAAGTGTTCTATATAGCTTTTCATTTTTTTGTTTTTCCTTTTCTGCTACCTCAATTTGTGTATTTAGAAAATCTTGTACTAATTTTATTTCACTTACTTGTCCTTCCAAATCTGTTTTACCAAGCATTCTCCCTAGGTTTTTAATAATACCTTTATCTTCTTCTGTTAGGCTTGTCTCTATTGTATCTACCGTTTCTTCCCATGCTTCTCCTGCAGACTTTTCTTTCATTAATTCTGACGCTGTCCTAAATATTTTTCCGGTGTTTCCATTTATGTTATTCCCTATTTCGCTAAAGCTTTCAGGTACAGATTCATATGTGAATTTTATTTTTGTTAAAAACATGTTTAATGCGTTTTTCATTTCTTTTAATTCTGTAACTCTGTTTGAAAACTTTTTTGCAATAATTTTCCCAGCTTGCAAACTTCCAAGAAATATCATTAATAATATAAAAACCTTTACAAAAAACACCTTTACATTCCCCCTATCTTTTGTAGTTCCACGTGGTAAACATATTTCAAATATATTCACTTACTAAAAATAAGTTTCACATTTCTTTTTTCTTCAATTAGAATTATTCTTTCTAAAATACCTAGATTGTATAATTTACTTAAGATTGGATTTAAAGTAATATTTTCTAAACTATCTCCATGTGCTGTAAATATTCCCTTTACTCCTGATGTAACTGCATAGTTTATTGCTTCGATATCTTCCTTTGTACCAATCTCATCTGCGACAATCACTTTTGGACTCATTGAGCGCACTAACATTTTCATGCCAATATCTTTTGAGACATTATCCAAAATATCTGCTCTCTCCCCTAAGTCGTTTTGTGGAATACCTTTATACATTGCTGCGATTTCTCCTCTTTCATCCACTACTCCTACAGTTATCCCATGAAATCCGTAATTAGGTAGTCCATTACTTATACTTCTTATGCAATCTCTAAGTAGAGTGGTTTTTCCTCTGCCAGGTGGAGATATAATAACTGTGTTATAAACATTATTCTCTTTTAAATTTAATATGTATGGCATTATTCCATTGCTGCAGCCAATCACTTGCCTTGCAATTCTAAAGTTTAGGCTATATATGTGCGATATGTTTATGACTTGTCCATCTTTTATTACTACATTTCCAGTAATGCCTACTCTATGACCGTCCTTTAATTGTTATATATCCATTACAAATTTGACTTTGATATGTATAAATTGAATTGTCACATATACGTTGTAATATCTCTAATATTTCTTCTGTACTAACTATGTATTCTACCTTATATTCTTCTTGTCCAATTTTAAGTAATATGTTTCTATTGCTTCTCAATCGTATTTCTTCTAAATCTTCTAGATTGTATTCCTGCACTACGCTCTTTATGTCATATGGAAAGTACTCTAAAACTTCTTTTACACTATTCATTTTGCTTTCTCCCATAAAAAAATACAACATATATATTAAATATATATGCTGTATTTTTTAATTTTAGAACTATTTTTTCAAATTTTTATTGAGCTAATAAATCATTTACATAAGTCTCTATATTCGTTAGAGATTGCTCTGTTTCTATTGTATCTTGCTCATAAGCTTCCTGGGCATCTGCAGCTTGTTGAATTGTAGATGAACTCTCAAATAAGTATGGTGCCATTATCCACATAATCATTGGATTGCCTAAATCTGTTGGGAAATCTATCTGTGTCATTTGAGTTGTGTTAGTCTGAGCTATTATATAAGCTATTTGAGTTACAAGTGACTCTATTTGCTCTACAGACAAATCATTTATTTTTACAGTATTTGTTGTATCAAAATCTGCTATTTCTACTGGTGTACCGAAGTTTAATGTATTATTGAAAGAATATGTAGTACTAAATGAATCAGGCATGTCTATAATAACATTAAATGTTTCTGTTACATTATTTGTATTAATTCCTTCATAACTCATTTCTATTGAAAAATTCATAAGTTCAGCCATTCCAGAAGTATTTTCGTCTGTTACATCTGTTGCATTAACATTAAATGTATATGCAACACTAGAACTTGTTTGCTCTGCTATAAATTCTATTGTTAAGCCTTCAGCACTTAAATCAATTTTATTAGTTCTACCTCTGTTTTGAGTTACACCAATTTCAAAATTTATTATCTCTGTAATTTGTGACGAATTCAAAGAATCTATTAATTCTTGTATATCTGCTCCTGTAATTGTAATATTCTGAGTTTGACTTCCTTGTATTGATTCCAATCCATACACTTCTGTCAATATGCTGTTTATCTTATTAATCATCATTGTATCTGTACTTAAGGTTTGTAACATGTTAACAAATATACTCTTTAATTCTGCATTAGTCAAAGTTAACACATATCTAACTGAGCCATCAGAATTTTCTACTTTTGAAAATTTGTCCTCTGCTAGTCCTTCATACATAGGAACAATATATTGCACACTAATATGAGCTAATTCCTCATCAGTAAATTGTAAAGACTCTATTACTTGTGGCTCTATTTTATTTGGAAGAGTTGTTACATCTGTTACTCCTAATTTTTGAAATAATGCTTGTAAATTGTTATTTTCTACTGATATATAATTTGGTGAAAGAATATCTGACTGAATACCATATACATCTCCAACTTGTTTGTACTTAAATGGTAAGCTAACAGTGTCAGAATAATTGATTGCTATATCTTGCTCAACTTTATTATTTGTGTTATCTACTTTACCTGAGAATGTAATATTCGTATTATTGCCATAATTAACTAATATTGCCATTTGTTGTGCAGTTTGGTCGGTACTTATATCTGCTAGTACGTCTGTATTTACTGTAAATGATCCATTATCTGTATATGGTGATGACTCTCTTTTATTAACATATTCTTCAAATACTGCTGGGAATATTCCATTTTCTGCATCTCCCATTTGTACAATATATTTTGAAAATAACTCCTTGTTCGTTTTTAATAAATCTGTTCCATAATAAATGTATGCAAAAGCTCCTCCTGCTAAAATTAATAAAACAACTAAAACTATTATTACAGTTAGCAACGTTTTTTTCCTCATAAGTTTTCCCCCTTTAATTAATATAAAATATTTATTTTCCAACCCTCTACTCTTCCCAGTTGTGATACACATTCATCACATCATCAAGATCTTCTAGGTTATCAATTAGCCTTTGCATCTTTTCGCTATCTTTTTCATCAAGGCTTATATATGTAGATGGAACCATTTGAACTTCTGCTTGTAAAAATTCTAGTCCCTGTCCTTCTAATGCTTCTCTTACTTTTGCAAAATCTTCTGGTGATGTTGTTATTTCGTAACATTCATCAGTAGCTTCAAAATCTTCTGCTCCATTATCTAATGCAAGCATCATCATATCATCTTCTGATAAATCTGTTGTAGTTCTATCTATAACAATTACTCCTTTTTTAGAAAATAAATATGATACACATCCTGATGTTCCAAGATTTCCTCCTGCTCTATCAAATGCATGTCTTACGTCTGCTGCAGTTCTATTTTTATTGTCTGTACTTGCTTCTACTATAACTGCTACGCCACCTACTCCATATCCTTCATATGTGATTTCTTCATAGTTTTCACTGTTATTTGCTCCTGAAGCTTTCTTAATTGCATTGTTTATTGTATCATTTGGCATGTTATTTGCCTTACATTTTGCTATTACATCTTTAAGTTTAGAATTACCAGCCGGGTCAGGTCCTCCTTGCTTAACTGCTATTAATAATTCTCTACCTAATTTTGTAAATATTTTTCCTCTTGCTGCATCTGCTTTTCCTTTTTTTGCTTGAATATTATGCCATTTGCTGTGTCCTGACATGGTTAATTCCTCCTTTTTTATTTTTTATACAGTTTAATTTTATCATACATTTTTGGATTTGTGTAGTATTTTTGTTAAAAAATCATCCTATACCTTAAAAAGTATAGAATGATTTTTTGAAAATAAAAGGGAATGTTATGTGTGCTAATTGCTACATCTACAATTAGCACAGTATCTAGTCTTCACTTAATATTTCGTTTTTCTCTTCTTCTGTCAAATATCCTTGTTTAACCATTTTATCTGCAACTTGTTTTTGCCTTTGTTTTGCCAATTCAGGACTCGCTATCGGATTATATACAGATGGAGCATTTGGAATGCCAGCAAGCATTATTGCTTCGCCATCAGTCATATCCTTAGGCTCTTTTCCAAAATATCCTTCACTTGCTTCTTTTACAGTATCATAACCATTGCCAAAATATGCTGTATTTATATATAATTCTAATATTTCATCTTTTTCGTACTCGCCTTCTATTTTAAATGCCATAAATACTTCAGCTATTTTTCTAACCATTTTCTTTTCTTGTGTAAAATACATGTTTTTTGCAAGTTGTTGTGTTATTGTACTTCCGCCCTCAACATAGCTCATTGCTTTTATATCATTTATGGCTGCCCTTCCTATTGCAATTATATCTATTCCCGGATGAGTATAGAATCTGTGGTCTTCAACTGATATAACAGCATTAATATATATTTGTGGCAATTCAGAAAGTTTTGTATAATTATCCTTTTCTCTTATTTCTTCTACTTTCTCATTTAATGATGTTTCTTCTATAGCGCTTTTATACATATTATATCCATTGCCAATAAATAAAAGTCCTATACTTATTACAACTAATAATACTATGATAATTACTTTCTTAAAAATCTTCATTTTTTACCACCTACTTTTCTTTCTATTTTATTATAGCAGATTTATGTTTTTTTCTAATATATATTTTAATACTTTTTTCTTATTTTGTCCTTCTTTTAAGCTTACAAAAACATTACAATTTTGTAAGTTTTAGGTTACTCTGGGCATATCAGTATAATAACATGGATAAATTAAAAAATTATTAAGTTAATATTAAATATATCTTAAATTTAAAAGCAAGCTCTTTAAATAAGAAACTTGCTTTCATAATTCATTCTATTGTACTGTATTATTCGGTGTATTTATAACTATTTGATTCTCTGAGCTAATAGTATTTGAAGAATCATTTATTATATTATTTGAAGCGGCATCATTTTCTCCACCACTAATAATTTCATTTTCGCTTTCATCAGTTGTTGGTGGTATATCTACTACATTTGAATTTTCTGTATTGCTATCTTCTGGAATATTATCAATTTCAGGCTCATTTGTCTCTATTTCATTATCAATAGGCTCTTCGACAATCTCATTTTCTTCAACAATTTTTTCTTCATCATCAGGGTCTAATTCAAGCTCCTCTTCGTCATCTCTATATATACCAGTAGATTGGCTAGTATTTCCTGTATTTGAGCCACTATCATTTAATTTACTACCTGAATGCTCTGTACACAAGTCAGGTGCCGTTCCTCTTAAGAAATATTCCTTATATGTATTTGTACATCCAGTTCTTGCAATCATTCCTGTATCAGCACAAATCATTTCAGTATCGATTGAGCCAGGCTTAACAAAACTTATGTTTTGTAGTCCATTGTGTATTCTTCTCATTACATTTGCCCAAATAATACCTGCTGGATTTTGATTGTTATAATCTATTGTTTCATTCTGGTCAAATCCAAACCAAGTTACTGCAGTATAATATGGTGTGAAACCACAAAGCCATTTATCATAGTTTTCATCAGTTGTACCTGTTTTTGCAGCCACATCTATTCCTGAAATTGAGCAATATGTCGCTGTACCATGTGAGCCTTCTACAGGTTGAGTTAAAAGCTCTTTTACTACATAAGCAACTTGCTCAGAAAATACGTTTCTTGTATCTTGCTCCGCTTCCATAATTATCTTTCCTGTACTGTTTGTAATTGATGAGTAAAAGACTGGCTCAATATATTCTCCATCATTTGCAATGGTTGCATATGCTGCTGCCATCTCTAATGGCGTTATACCATTTTGTAATCCTCCTAAAGCCAAACCTAAACTTTCGTCTTCTTGTGTTAAAGATGTTATACCCATGTTTTCTAAATATGAAATTGCTTCTTTCGGTGTAACCTCTTCCATCATTTCCACAAATGGAACGTTTTGTGAAGATTCTAATGCTCTTCTTACAGTAATCTCTCCTAGATATCCAGCATTATTTCCTGGTGCATAGCCTCCTTCAAACGTTGTTTTTTCATCATTATATATTGTAGATGCAGTAAATATTTTTTTGTCAATTCCTGGTACTAAAACTGCAAGTGGTTTTATAGATGAGCCAGTTTGCCTTTGACTTTGAGTTGCTCTATTTAAGCCTCTAAAATATTCTTTTTCTCCAAGTCCTCCTACACACGCTAGCACTTCTCCTGTTTCATGGTCTAGTATTACCATAGCTGCCTGGGAGGTACTCTCTCCATCATCAGAATCTAGTAAATATTGCTTTTTCAAAAATTCTTTCTCTACTTCGTCTTGCATTCTAGAGTTTTGTGTACTATGTATAGTAAGGCCACCTAAATATAAATAGTTTTGAGCAAAAGTTTCTGTAATGTTCTTATCTTCTGCCAAATCACCTATTACTTCTGAAATTAAAGCATCTGTATGATAAGAATAGATTGCACTTTCTGTTTTTATCTCTCCTTGCTCAAAGTCTAACCCTTTTTCCACTTCCTTTTCTGCATCATTATATTGGTCTTCATTTATATATCCCAATTCATGCATCTTATCTAAAACCGTTAAAGTTCTATTTTGTATTAATTCTGAATTATCACTATCTCCAAATGGATTATATGAATTTGGGGAATTATTAATTCCTGCTAAATATGCACATTCAGCTAAAGATAAATCTTCTACTTCTTTGTCAAAATAATATTTTGCACCTGTTTGAACTCCATAAATATTTGGTCCAACATAAATTACATTTAAATATAGCTCTAGTATTTCATCTTTAGAATAGTAACTTTCTAGTAAAAATGCTTTCCACCATTCTTTTACTTTACGAGTAATAGAGTCTGTGGTATCCCCTGTTAAATTTTTTACTAATTGTTGGGTAATAGTACTTCCTCCATAAGATGAATTACCAAAATGTGTAATATATGAAAGGATTGCTCCTCCAGTTCTTCTTATATCAATTCCATGATGAGAGTAAAACCTTTCATCTTCAATCGAAACATATGCATTCACTAGATTATCTGGTATGTCTTCAAAATCTACTGTTAACTTCTTCTGCTCAGAGCCCAAAGTTGCAATAACTTCTCCAGATGTATCTACAACTACAGAATTTTCATTTAAAAACATGTCTTTAGTTAGTTGCTTCCATGAATACGCTGATACGCCCAAAGAAATTCCTAATACAATTAAAGCTACAAGGATGATAACTAAAATCAGTTTTCTTCTAAATTTTTTGCGTTTTTCTTTTTTTTCATTTTTTATTTGCTCTTTTGATTTCCTTCCTCTTTTCTTATTATTTGACACATTTCTATTTTTTTCCGCTTCTTCTCTTCTTTCCTTATCTCTCTTCATTTTCAAAACAGATTTTGGAATCTCGTCTTCTTGCTCTCCTCTTTTATTTCTCAATTAATCACTTCCTTTGCTACTACCTTATATATTTTATAACTATTCTAATATTTAAGCAATAGAATTTTTCTTAATTTTATATTGAATAAAATATATTATCTTATTTTCTCTATATCAATTCTAGCATTTGTATAAGTTATGTTTTCTTGAGAAAGAGCACCCAATTGTAGCACATCTCCAGCATTTAATCTAATTATTACAGTGGCTGTGAGTGTTTGCCTATTATTAAAATTACTTGCATTTATTACAGGTCCTTCATTTAAAGTATTATCAACTGGTGTGGCATTTACCAATAAAATAGCACTAAAATTAAATCTGCCAATATCTTGCCCTACACCCGTTAATGAATATGAAATTTGATAAATCCCATCTTCATTAATCATAATTTCACTCGAACCTTGAGTATGAGAAAGAGTATCTCCTTCTATAATTTGATTTTGGCTAAAATTAATAATTGCATTTCCTACTTGGGTATTATCGCCGTGACACTGCAGTAGCAACTAAGATGTTTTTTTCATCTTGTACTAGATTATTTATATAAATGATAAATATAAATATTAATATTAAAATACTTATTAAAATTAAATTTATTATAGAAAATATAAGCGTCTTTTTACATATATTATTACAACAACACATAATTACTTTCCTCCTTTTTATATAGTATGAAAAGTAATTATGTGTTGTTAAATTTAAAATATTATTCCACCGCCATAGTCATAAATATTTAAACCCTCGAATTCAATTAACTCTAGGCTATAATTGTTTAAATGTTTTAATATTTTTTCTTTATTAGCTAAATTGTCACTGTCACCAAATAATACAAATTTATTATCAAATGCCAAAGTCGCCCCTCCAATAAAGCCTTTCATATTTGAAATAGAGCCATCCGTTTTTAATAACTTTATATTATTTTCTTCTACATACAATGTATCAATATTATTTTGTTTTAATATTTTCTCTATTCCCTTGTCAGACGTAATACAAGACTTGTCACTTGTAACCGCTACCGAGCATTTTACATATCCTTGTTTTACTAAAATATCTGGTGCTATACTTTTATCCGTATATTTACTGCCTATTATTTTATTTCCTATTTGACAAACATTGTATAAAACATCTTTCGGATACTCTTTTTCTACCTTATTTTGCCCTATAATAAACTTATCTGTTTTTATTTCAGCATTTGGAGCTGCAATGATTTTTCCGTTTATCTTAGTATAAAATATATCACTATGTCCTGATATTTCTTCATACACATCATCTGATAATGGCAATTTTATTATATTAAAAAACTGACTTAGATATTTATATTCTATTTCTCGTATTCTAGAATCTATTATTAAATTTTGCATTTTATTTCACCCAAATAATATCTATACTGTGTTGCTACACGTTTTTTCTTTTTGAATAAGAAATATATAACAACACAGTACTTGTTTTAATTAGATGTAAGCAACGCCGTAGCATATACAGTCGAATACTCTGTTGTAATTTCTTTAATAATTTGTTTTTCTTCTTCCATTAAGTTTCTTCCTAAATGTGACATCCTTTTATCTAATTTTTGTGTCATTTTGGCGCATTCTTTCAATTCTTTTCGTATTCCTTTTGGTATTTGTTTATCATATTTATACCTTATTTTATGCTCCAAACTTGCCCAGAAGTCCATTGCCATGGTTCTAATTTGAATTTCAACCTTTACATTAATAGTTCCCATAGATAAACTTACAGGCACAGATACAATTAAATGATAGCTCGAATAACCACTTTCTTTTGGTGTTGTTACATAATCTTTTTTCTTTAGTATTGTTATATCTTGCATATTTTCAATCATCTCTACAATTTTATAGATATCTGGTATAAATGAGCAAATTATACGTATTCCGGCTATATCATTTATTGTTTTTACTAGATTTTCTTGTGTTAACTCTAGTCCCTTTTTCTGCAATTTTTTGTTAATACTCTCTTTACTTTTTATTCTACTAGTTACATGCTCTATTGGATTATATTTATGTAATGTTTTAAATTCGTTATTAATTACCTCTATTTTTGTTTCTAATTGTTTTAAAGCTGCACCATACATAAGTGTAAGCCTCTTATACTCCACATCCTCTTGCAGTTTATTTTCATCCTTTTTTACTACTAATTCTCCGATAGGTCATCAACTCCCTTCGTTTATATTTATACACTACTATTATGTCCTTTATGTGTCATTTTACTGTTTATTTAAAGTTTTGTCAAATCAATTTATTCTTAATTTTTTCTCATAATTCTAGTCACATTCGTATCTGTCAAAAAATTAGACACATTATATAGAAAAAGTACATCAGTTATGCCATTTTCTTTTGCATATTCTACATAATCAAAATTCGTATATCTAGAGTCTAAGAAATGTACCTCACTATAATTCTCACATAAGAATTGTGACATAATATGAGCATAAGAATCTTTTATAACAAGTAATTTTTTATTATTATTTACTTTCGTTTTAATAATTGCTTTACTGTTGTTTCCATTCAAGAAATAAGAATATTTATCTTTTCCTTCTAAATATTTTGCATTAAAAATGCTATCTGTTGTTTCTTTATCATAAATGGCTTCTTCTATGTTTGTATTTATCTCATTTTCATAAACAAATATCTCATCTGGCACTTGATTCATTAGCTGTGCTTTTGAATCAAAAGTTCCTAGGAAATTATTTGTTACAGTAGTCTTTGTAAAGTTTTCGATAGGAACTGCTTGCTCATTAGAAGCATTGCAAAATTCTCTATATACTACATAAGCACCATCACTATTCATATGATGATCTGTTCTAAAATAAAGCGGTTTTTCTTTATTTTCTTCTGTAAGTGCTGTTGTCACATCTATATTTTTAGTATTACTCATATTGGCATAAACTTCATTTATAATTTCTTTCTGATTAGGAGTTTCTACATTGTCTGGTAGCTTATCTTTATTGATATAAATGGAATTAGGTACTAAGATAAAATAGGTTGATATATCCATGTTTTGCATGTTTTGTGCAAAATCAGAAATTGCTATTGTATTGTTTTTTATATTTTCTTTTTCTTCATCTCCATATTCGAATTTTTCGAACAAATAATTATCTTTTCCTATATATACACCATTATTCTCTTTTTTTTCCATCACACTTACTTCCCACCAGGAATTAAGTTTTAAATAAATGTTTCGAAAAGCGAAATGGTCATTTATATAGTCATTTACTCCATTTAAATATTTGCCACTAACAAAACTTTCGAAAGAAAATCTTGGCATGCTTGCAAGCATCCTATTCTCTTCTTCTGAAAATACTTGTTTTGGCCATATAAAATTTATTACTATTATCCCAATCCATACTGTCATAAATATGGCAAAAAATATTTTGTTTTTCATGCTTTTACTCCTTTTCTAGGACAATTTTGGAAGGTCTTTTTCATATTATCTTTCCCAATTGGCCTAAAATCTAAAGTACAAAAATGGATTAAAGCTATTATTCACTAAACTTGCTGTGCTTATTATTACAATTGCTACATATCCCAAACTAGTAATAACAGAAGCAATAGCTTCTTTCTTCTGTGTTACTGTTTTCTTGTTTCTATTTTTCCACCATTGTAATAACGGAATACTGCAAATAATTCCTATTACAATAATGATGATATAATTTTTCAAATAATAAATTGCTTCTGCATTTACAAGACTTGCTCCATTCAATCCAAACATTGTGCTTAAGTAGGTGCCTATTTGTCCTAAATCTTCAAAGGCAAAGATTATCCAACTAATTAATACTAATAATAAAGTGTAAATATGTCCAACTATCTTTGGCAATTTATCTAATAATTTTAATAGGAATAATTTTTCTATAATAAGTATTATACCAAAGTAAACACCCCATAGCACAAAATTCCAAGATGCTCCATGCCAAGCTCCGTGTTAATGCCCACACAATTAATATATTTCTAATCTGTTTTAAAATTCCTTTTCTATTTCCACCAAGTGGTATATAAATATAATCTCTAAACCAACTGCTTAATGTAATATGCCATCTTCTCCAAAATTCTGTAATACTCTTACTTATATATGGGAAGTTAAAGTTTTCATCAAAATCCATTCCAAATATCTTAGCAAGTCCTATTGCCATATCCGAATATCCACTAAAGTCGAAATAAATTTGTAGTGCAAAGGAAATAATGCCTACCCAAGAAAGAAGAACTGTCATTTCTCCATAAGCTCCTGTTTCAATCACATTCCACAATGCTCCTACATTATTAGCAATTAATACTTTCTTTCCAAGACCAACAATAAATCTTTTCATTCCAAGTGAGAAATTATCTAAGCTTATTTTCTTATCTACCAATTCCTCATCTACCGTTTCATATCTTACAATTGGTCCTGCAATAATTTGTGGGAACAAAGTCGTATAGGTTAGATAGTTATAAAAACTTTTTTCACAAGTTACAGTCCCTCTATATACATCTATTATGTAAGATAATGATTGAAACGTATTGAAAGATACTCCTATTGGAAGAGGGATGTTGAGAAGCGGAATATTAAGTCCTGTTATTCCATTAATACTTGATATGATAAAATCTGCATATTTAAAAAAGAACAGAATAAGTAAATTTACGCCAACATCTATCCATAAGTATAATCTTTTTTTCTTTTTATCTTCCCAATATTTATTAATTTTATTTCCACACCAAAAATCCATTACTGCTAAAAGTAGCATAATAGGAATATATCTTATTTCTCCCCATGCAAAGAAAATAAAACTTGATATTATCATTACTAAGTTTTTTAATTTCTTTGGTACAATAAAATATATTAACAGCATTATTGGCAAAAATATATACAAAAATACAACACTGCTAAATACCATGTTTTACTCCTTTAATCTTTCTAAGTCTGTCCCCAAAACGACAACTTTGTCGTTTTTTGGCCTGTCCCTATAACGCCATTTAAACTAATATATTATTTTGAATTTCAAAATTTTGAATTCCCATATAACCAGGTGCTATTTCATATTTCTGGAATACTACAGTAACTTTTTTGTTCTCGTTAATATAAAAGTTTTGATATTCGTCTTCTATTCCAGAGAAGCCACCTTCTTCTACTGTAAAATATGAATTGTCCTTGTTTTCTTCCATTCTTTCTTTTATTTGTTTTTTCACTTCTTCATCTACAATTTCTTTATAGTTTTCTCCTAATACATCTCTTAAATTTAGCTCTTTTCCATTTTCAATATCTATATTGTAGAAATATTGCTCTTGATAAGCAGATGCAGCACTTTCACTTTTTGTAATGACAAACGAAATAATGTTATCATCTTGATAGGTTATTTTATAATCAATATTTATTTGTGTAGGAATATAATCTTCCATTGTTCCACCAGTTGCTAGCACAGCTTTTTTGTACTCTTCTGCTCTTTGTTTTGCTTCTTCTAACACCTCATTTATTTTAGAAGAAATTTCATAATTAATTCTATCTTCTAATTCTTCATTTCCTGTATTTTTTATTGCTGGGATTTTAGCTTCTATTAAATCTGTATCATTTTCTTCTTTATATTCTCTTACAGTAAATACTTCAGCAATACTTCCTATTACAGGCACGTCTTCCACTGCTTTTGCAAAAGTTTCATTTGTATTTAGTAATATAACAAACAAAGCAAATGTTGTAGCCAAGGTCGCTGTTGCTCCTTTAATCCAAATTTTTAGTTTATTTTTCTGATGTAAATTGTTTTTATGTATTGCCTTATTTACAACATAATCTAATTCTTGTGGTATTTCTATTGAATTATAAGCTTTTTTTGCTTTTTTCAATATACTCATAAACTTCTCCTTTCCATATTTTTTCTTATTTCCTCTATACCCTTATACAACCTAGATTTAACTGTATTAGTGTTCGTCTTAGTGATATATGCTATTTCCTCTATCTTTAGGTTTTCGAAGAATCTAAGTAGGATTACTGTCTTTAGTTTTTTATTAAGCTTTTGTATATTTTCATATATATCAAGGTTTTCCACAAGTTCATTTTCGTGATTATTATGGTGAACTTCATTTTCTGCTAGTTCAAATTCTATAAAGCTTTTATTATTTTTGGATTCTTTTATTGCCTCATTGATTAATATTCTATAAAACCAAGTTTTTACATACTCTTCATTTCTTAATTTGTGTATATTTTCTAAAGATTTTGTTATTGCCTCTTGAACGACGTCTAAAGCAGCTTCCTGATCTTTGGTATACGTATATGCTATTCGATATAATTTTTCTTGATTTTCTTTTATATATTCTATTAATACTTCTTGAGCTACATACGCCATTGTTACTGTCCTTTCCCCTTGTTTATATCTCAATCATTATTTTATATATTCATTTATTACATTGTTTACTGTATTGGCATCATTTGCTATGCATAAAATGATGTAATTCCCTTCTACTCTTAAAATAGAATTATCTATTTTTCCTACTTCCTCTGGCAAATAACTTTCAAAAGCTTCTTTACGCTCAGATAATCTAGCATTCATTTTCTCTTTTACACTATTTATATTATTTTTACCCTTAACTTGCAAAATTACAATTTCTTCACTAGTTGCTCCACTTCCTTGATACGAAACAAGTTGTTCTACTTCATCAGTGGAAAAGTTATAATCTTGCATGGTCATTTCTGAGTCTATTTTTTCTAATTGGTCTTCAAAAGCATTACTTTTGGTAATTTCTTCTGCCAATCCCTCTATATTGATTTGTATATTTTCTTTATTTTTCTGTAAAAATAATATTACTGCTACAATTATTATAATTAATATTACTGCTAAAGCAATCACTATTTTTTTCTTATTCATCTTTCTCTTCCTTTCTCTATTTTATTTTTTAAGAATTATTTTTTAAATACTTTAACCACTTCTGACAATATTCTTTATCTACATGAACGCCGTCAGTACTTGCCTCTTCAGGTAAATATCCATCTTTATTTACTAAAACAGATTTTACATCTAAATAGGTTACATCTTCTTCTTCGGCTACTTCTTGTATTAATTGGTTAAACTTTGCTACATTCTTATTATTATATATTTTATCAGAATCACTTTTACTTTTTGTCATTGGAATAATAGATTGTACATATATTTGGCAATTTGGTTTGACTTTTCTTATTTCAGAAATTAATTCCTTATATTTTGCTTTAAATACTTGTGGATAAGACCATCCAAGCTCATTTACTCCTAACATAATATAGACTTTTTTGATATTTTTATTTGCCATATCTTGTAATAAAGTAGTTTTATTTCCGTTACTAGTTTTTACAAATTCCTTTGTCATTGCTGTATCAACCATTAGTCCAATATATGAATAGTCTTGAACATTTTTAAGACCATTGTACATAATAAATCCTTGCGTTCTTGAATCTCCAATAAAAGCTACTGTGCTATCAAACTTAACTTCACTATTATTTGAAGAATTGTTTGAGCTTTCATCCTTGATTTCATTAGTTTCTGTTATAGTTGTATTTTGATTATCATTACTATTATCTGTTTCAATCTGATTTACTATATTCTCTGTCACCTTATTTTCTATTATGTTGCTACTCTCGGAGTTTTCTATATTATTAATAATATTATTTCCTTCCGTATTATCTTCTTGAAGAATTTTATTTCCTATAACTCCGCCAATAAGTATTATTAAGATTAGTGGTACAAATGATGAAAATATTTTTTTCTTTTTTCTGTATTTTTCCATTTCTTTTCTCCTTGTTTTGTTGTTATATTATATTAGATATTATTATGCTCAAAAAAGTTTAAAAATTTTTAAAATTTTTAAACTTTTTTGTTGAATTTTATTATTGGTAAAATACATAAAGGTATTCCGATAAGTGTTAATAATAAATTTCTATAAGTAAAATAGGAATGATAATAAGAATGGTTTTGTAATACCAAATACCAAACAAATGGTATTAGAGCAATAATCAAGAAAGGTATTATTTTTTTTGATGGCTCTACTTTTAATTTATAATTTGATAATCCTTTTGCCATTGTATATATGTATATGGCTATTAGCGAAATTATAACTCCACCTATTACATATCTATAATTTAATTTTAAAACTTCTAAAAATGAAATATCTCCCTCTCCAACACTTCTATAACTTATTTGGTTAAAAACCACATCAAAAATATCCTTATGATAAATAATGTCTAACAACGCCCACTTTGCAAGCCATGCTAAAGCATAACCCATACCCCATGCTATACTTAGAGAAGCTATTTTTAAAATATATTCTTTTATGCTAAGCTCTTGCTCTTTATTTTTAAGTAAAAAGTATATTATCATAGGAATTCCCAATGTTAAAATAGGGGCTGTCAAAAGGTCAAAGAAATTAGCAAACATTCCTATTATAAAAAACACAAGAGGAAAACTTTTTATTTTATCATATCTTTTTAATATAATTATTGATGAAATCATCATAATAAAAAATATGAATGAGGCTTGAAGCGAAAATCCTATGTAAAAATACTCTACATAAGTTAATCCAATCAAAAATATAACAGCAGTAATTAAGTTTATTTTTTTGTAAATCAGATATAGTAATATAGCTGCAAGTACAACAAATAAAATAATAAATATCACTCTTATGGTATGTATATTAAATATAATTAGTAATGGTCTTATTATTGTTAAATATCCATGCCAATATCTTCCATACTCAAAAGATTCTAATACTCTGCCATTTACTGTGTCCTTTAGCTCTGCCACTGAATCTTTTTTATCATATCCACTAGGGACCTGTAACTCTCCTGCTGTTTCTGCTATAACTGCATTAGTCTCCCCTGGAATATAATTTTTTCTTGCTGTAAAAGCTGAATATAATGGTCTTGCATTATCAATAGAATATGCTGTGTTTAGCATTAATGCATCTGTATAATTGTCAAATGGTATTGCTACTCCTTTATAAAAAACATTTACCTGCTTATAATTTGATTCTGATTCTAAAATATTTGCTGATTCTGCCACATTTTCTTTTATCCACTCTGACGGAAATAAAGAAGATATTGTCAAGGACACAACAAACAATACTATTAAAATTATATATACTACAATATATTTTAATGCTGGCTTAATTATTTTTCTCATTTCTTCCCCTTAATATTTTGATTATCTGTCGTTGTTGCTAATCTATACTTACTCACTTTTAATTGATTAATCTTATTTCATTATTTCTGATTAAATTCTTCTTCTAAATTCTTCTCTTTTAATTTCTTATTAGTATTTTCTCTAATAATTGCATAAATAACAGACACTATTGGTAAGCCTACTATCATACCTATTATTCCAAATAGACTGCCTCCAATTGTTATAGCCACTAATACCCATATACCAGGAAGTCCCATGTTTTTTCCTACTACATGAGGATATATTAAATTTCCTTCCACTTGTTGAAGAACAATGATGAATATAATAAAAATTAATGCTTTTATTGGGTCTATTACTACAATAAGAACTGCTCCTACAAATCCTCCTATAAAAGCTCCCACAATTGGAATAAAAGCAGTTAGTGCTGTTAATGCTCCAATTGGTCCCGCATATGGAATACCTAGAATCCACATTCCTAAAGCACAAAGTGTACCTAATATAACAGCTTCTTTTGCTTGTCCTGTTAAGAAATTGCGAAAAGAATCTCTAGAAAGTCTACTAACTTTAATAATATAATCTGCTCTTTCTTTACTAAAACGTGCATAAATGAATTTTTTAGTTTGTAATTTTAATTCTTCCTTATTTGCTAAAATATATACAGCAAACACAATTGCAATAAAGAAGTTTACAATATTTCCGATTAAACTTGTTATTTGGCTAATGGTAACATCTAATACATCTTTTGATAGATTCATGATTCCATTTTTTAATGCTTCTGTATCGATTGTAATACTCTGTATAAAGTTATTAATTTCTGGTATTCTTTCGGTAGTTTCTATTGCAAAATCTTTTAATGCAACTAAATAATTTGGAATATTACTAATTAGATTTTTTATTACTTCATAAAATTCTGGTACTACTAATACCATTATGATGGCAATAATAGCAACAATGGTAATGATAGATAAAATAATGGATAATGTTCTTTTATGTCTTTTTTTCTTTCCTGTCTTTTTATCATCAGCCTTAACACGTTTGTTTGAATTTTTATTTCTAGATTTGAAGACAATATTTTCATAAAATGTCATGAAAATATTTAATACGAATGCGATTGCTAATCCCCATATAAATGGTGATATAATATTTAAAAATACTTTTATTCCATTCCATACAGTGCTTAAATTTAAAACAACGGCAAGTAGAACAATTGCTACTATAATAATTTTTATTATCTGCTTTGTATTTTCTTTGTCTAGTTTCATTTTTTCTTCCCCCTTATATATTTTTATTTATTCTTTAATTTTTACACCAATTAGACTAATTAGATTGATTGCTTGATATTCATTTATTATAGCACCTTTTATGTCCTCTAAAGAAATTACAATACCATCAATAAATGAATTCGATAAATCGATATCCTTCATACTTGTTTTAAAAACTTGTGCTTGTACTAAATCTGCTTTTTCAAAATATACATTTTTTAAAATATCTTCCTGAAAATAGCTATTTCTTAATATTGTATTATCAAAAACAACGTTGTGCAATCTTGATAAAGAGAAATTACTATAAGAAGCATTTGTTTCTTTGTAGATTACGTTATTTTGCGTTGTTTCTGTAAAATCACATCCTGATAGTTTGCAATTGTTAAATTCGCATCTGACAAAAGAAGAGCCTTGCAAAGATGAATTCGAAAAATTGCAATTTTCAAAAATCACATCCATAAAAGTTACTTTTTCTAGTTTACTATTTAGAATATTGCATTTATTAAATTTGACCACTTTAAAATCAATATCATATAGCTCTAGCTCTTCTACTTCTTGATTTTCTATTAATTTGTTTGTAATCTTTCCTTCGCTTTTTTTAACTTCTTCCTCTAGTTTTTCTGCTTTTTCTATTTTATTTATTTCAAATAAGATTTTTTGTGGTTTTTGTATGTTCATAATTTCACCTTTTTCAATATGTTATATAATAACAAAAAGTTAGTAATTTTACAACTACTAACTTATATTTTTCTTAATCTCAAACTATTTAGTGTGACCGTAATGCTACTTAAAGTCATTGCAAGTGATGCAAACATTGGATTCATGGTTAATCCCCATACAGAAAATACTCCCATGGCAATTGGTAACATACAGATATTATAGAAAAATGCCCAAAATAGGTTTTGTTTAATGTTTCTTATAGTTCTTTTGCTAATGTCCATAAGTTCTGGTATTTTTTCTAAATTATCTTTCATTAGTACTACATCACTACTATCCATTGCAATGTCAGTACCACTTCCTACAGCTACTCCTATATCTGCTGTAACTAGACTTACGCTGTCATTAATACCATCTCCACACATCATAACTAGCCCTTTTTGTTTTAATTCTTTTATCTTTTCTGCTTTTTCTTTTGGAAGCACATTTGCAATAACTTCTGTGATACCAATACTGTCTGCAATTGCTTTTGCTGTTTTTTCGTTATCTCCTGTTAGCATTACTACATTAATATTTTTATTTTTTAGCTTTTCGATTACATCACTTGCTGAGTCTTTTATTACATCTTTTACTCCTATTAGAGCTATTAGTTTATAAGTGTATTTTTCTCTAGTTTCTGAATTTTCATTGTCTACTTGTACACTGTCATTTTCTATTATCTTTTCGGCTTCTGCAACAAATAAAATACTGTTTCCTTCTGCTTCTAACTCATCTTCATCTTTTATTGCTTTTTCTATATTCACATTATTTTCTTTCATTAATTTGCTATTACCAATCAAATAACTTTTATTGTTATATTCTGCATAAACACCATAACCAGCAATATTTTTAAAGTTTTCTATTGTTTCAAGTTGTACTTTATTTTCGGTAGCAAAATTTACAATTCCTCTTGCAATTGGATGTTCTGATTTATTTTCAATACTTGCTACAATTTTTATAATCTCTGCATCTGTCTCTGTGTAATTAAATATCTTACTTACGCTTAATTTACCTTTTGTAAGAGTACCTGTTTTGTCAAACACAACCGTTTTTACCTTGTGTACATTTTCTAGACTTTCACTGTTTTTTATTAAAATTCCTTCCTTGCTTGCTACTCCAGATGATACTACTATGGCAAGTGGTGTGGCTAATCCAAGGCTACATGGGCATGCAACTACTAAAACTGTAATAAATACATTTATGGCAAAGCCAAAAGTTTGGCCAATAACAAGCCATACAATAGCAGATACAACAGCTAATATCATAATAGCTGGAACAAAATAGCCACTAATTTTATCTGCAATTTTTGCAATAGGAGCTTTAGTATTAGTTGCTTCTACTACCATTCTTACAATCTCAGAAACTGTAGACTCTTTTCCTATTTTTTCTGCTTTATATTGTATTGTTCCTTCATAATTAATACTTCCTGCAATTACTTTACTTCCTATTTCTTTTTTAGAAGGTGTGCTTTCTCCTGTAACAAATGATTCATCAATATGCGTGCTACCTTCTACTACTTCTCCATCAACTGCGATTTTCTCACCTGGTCTACAAATAACAATGTCGCCTTTTGTAATCTCATCAAGAGTAACTTCCTTTTCTTTTCCTTCTTTTAAAATTGTCGCTTTATTTGGAGTTATCATCATCAAACTTTGTATTGCTTCTTTTGTTTTATCTTTATTACGTGCTTCAACATATCTACCAATATGAATAAAGAAAAGGATAATAACAACCGATTCAAAATATAGATTTTCAACATATTCGTGGTGTCCTTTTAAAATCATATAAGTGCCATAAAGGCTATATAGAAAACTACTTAAGACGCCTAATCCAACCAAAGTATCCATATTAGCTGTTTTATGAATTAGGTTCTTGTATCCATTTTTTAGAATATCCCATCCCATAATAATAGAAATAATGCTAAGAATTAGTAAAGCAATTGTATAATTAATAGGATTTGTATGCATTCCTAAAAAAGGTACTTCTGGTAATCCAATCATATGACCCATAGCAATGTATAGTGTTAGTATCGCAATAATAGTAAATCCCCATAATTTATACTTTTCTCTTGATTTTTTCTTTTCTTCTTTTTGCAAATTATCGATACCTAAACTTTCAAAACCTGCTTTTTGTATAAATTTTTCTATTTGAGGAATATCTAATTTTTTCTCATCATACTCCACACTTGCATTGTTCATTACCAAATTAACAGTAGCATTTAAGATTCCATCTTGCTTATTTAAATATTTCTCTAATCCACTAGAGCAGGCACTACATGTCATACCATCTATTTTTAATAAAACTTTTTTCATTTTATCCCCTCGTTTCACTACTCTGCTTCAAAGCCAGCATCTACAATAACTTCCTTTATTTCCTCTAAACTTATTTGGTTTTCGTCAAATTTTATTTCTGCTTTTGCTTCCTCAAAGCTAACTTTGGCATCTTCTACTCCATCTTGGTTATTTAATACTTTCTCCAGTCTTGTACTGCATCCTGTACAATGCATTCCTTTAATTTTTAAACTTAGTTCTTTCATAACTAAAACCTCCTTATATTTTTAGCAATTTAAGTGCGTCATAAATCATGACCTTAAATAATCTTTTATTCAAAATTTATATCATTCTTCTCTTATCTTTTTTATAACTTCTGGCAAATATTTTACTGTATCCGATGCTATCATGCTTATGTCTGTAAATTTTTCTTGTGCTATTTCTCCTGCAACTCCATTCAAATATGCACCTGCTGCAACGGTTAATATATCTGGCTCATTATATCCAAGCAATCCTACCAAAATTCCAGACAGTACATCTCCACTTCCTGCTGTTGCCATACCAGGACATCCTCTTTTTACTAGATATACTTCTTCTCCATTTGTTACTATTGTTGTAGGGCCTTTTAGTAATAGAATAACTTTGTATTGTTTAGCAAAATCTTTTGCTATGGTTATCTCGTCTTTCTTTATATCTTCTATTTTTATTTTACTCAATCTTTCAAATTCTTTTAGATGTGGCGTAAGGATTACCTTACATTTTGTATCTTGCAAAATATGCATATCCATTTTAGCCAGTGTATTTAAACCATCCGCGTCTATTACCACAGGTAGACTATAGTTGTTTAAAATATATTCTAGTATTTTTTCATATTCTTTTGATTGTCCCCAGCCCATACCTATTGCTAAAGCTTTTAATTTCGTTAGAGCCTCATCTATTTGTTTTCCTGAAAATACCATTTGTTCGTCCTTGTCTATCATTGGAAATATGGTTTGCTCTAATAAATATGGTGCTACTGCTTTTGCAATTCCTTTTGGTATAATTAATCTAACTACACCACAGCCTGCTCTCATAGCAGATGCACTTAAATTGGCTAGCTTTACTGCTCCTGAATATTCTATGGAGCCTCCCATTATACCAACATAGCCAAAATTTCCTTTATTAGAGTTGCTTACTCTTTGAATAAAATTATCTTTTATATCCTCTTTTTCTATTTCGTAAGTAAATTCATTAATTTTTAGCATAAATTTTGATTCCTTCCTGAAAATTTATAAAAGCATTATATCATAAAAATCAAAAAAATGAATCATTAAATAATTTGTTCAACAAATTTTATAAATTTGCTATCTTCTATTTTGTTAATAGCAAAACATTTTTTTCCTAAATCTTTCAAGGAAGCACCACAATGGTATAGTTCTGTACCATCAATTAAGATAAATCTATCATGGAAGTTATTTGTGGTTGCTACTTTTAATGTAGGATATTGCTTATTAAACTTCGTAATATCTAATTTACTTATAGGTGTGTTTGAAGACGTTAGAATAACTACTTCTACATTATTTTCCTTTTTTGATAACATCTTTAATATACTATCATCTATATAATTGTCGATGATAACAATTTTATTCTTAGCAGATTTAATAATGTCTACAATTAAGCTATAAGCATCATAGATTTGCCCATTATAAAATATTTGTTGCTGAAATTTGTTTTCTTCATTTTTTTGCAATTCATTAAATACTTCGTCAAATTTTTTATCATGTTCTAGGAGTTTGTATTCTACATTTGTTAATCTCTCAAATACTTTTCCATTATTTACTATGAATTTTCGCATTTCAACAAATGCATTCATAATATTTATACTAACCTGAACTGCTACATCATTTTTTAGTAGACCCGAAAGCATTGCAATGCCTTGTTCTGTAAAGGCATAAGGTGAGTATCTCTTATTTCTAAACTTTTTTTCATCAATTGCTGAGGCGGTCGCAATTTGCGACCAGTTAATATTCTTATTTAAATTTTTTGTTTCAAGTTCTGTTAATTGAAAACAAAAATTTTCAGGAAATCTCTCTTTGTTTCGTTGCACAGTTTCATTTATTCTTTTAGTTTTGTAGTGATACAACATTGCCACGTCACTATCTAGCATTACCTGTTTTCCTCTTATGTTATAAATTAAGTTTTTTATCTTATCTGCGTCATATATTGTTTCATCTAATTCTACATTTTGTACGATATTATTGTTTTGCTCCATAATATCACGTCCTTTTTTATATTTTATGTAACGTAATTATTATAAAACATTTGTTTGTTTTTGTCAATTGTTTTTTGTATATTTTTACTTTTCTCTTTACAACTTACTTTAATTCATACTTTTTTATCATTTCTTTTGTTGCAAATTCTCCATTTTTTACTTTATCTATAAATAAGATTCCGTCTAAATGGTCACATTCATGTTGAACTAATCTTGCAAAAAATCCATTAACTTCTTTTACAATCTTTTCTCCACTTTCATTATAATAAGTTAATTCTATATTCTTATATCTTTCTACCTTTCCTCTAATTTCTGGTACACTCATACACCCTTCATATTGGCTATCAGTATCATCTGTTACCTTTTTCCATCTTGGATTTACCATTACTGTAAGAGGTATCTCTTCTGCATCATTATATTTTATGTTTTCTTTCTTTGCTCCTACCACAATTATTCTTTTATTTATACCAATTTGAGGTGCTGAGATTCCAAGTCCTTCGCCACAAAGTAAAGTTTCTTTTAAATCTTCTATTATATCAATTATATTATCTGTGATATTAGTTACGTCTATTTCTTCGCATATTTTCTTTAAACATGGATTTCCTACTTCTCTAACTCTTATTACTTTTCCCATTTAACCACTCCTATACCAAATCCA
>UMIY01036855.1_pt1 | contig 33131 bp, 29 predicted proteins | sample 1965921 | NCBI WGS metagenome assembly UMIY01 (sample SAMEA4836134, study PRJEB28245) | human gut metagenome | biome: gut microbiome; material: fecal sample | place: Denmark | collected 2008
CCAAAAAGTTTTTGTCATTTTTATGAAGATAAACTGGAGCATTAAATTTCTTTTTTAGTCCCACTACGGCACCAACATGGTCAAAGTGTCCATGAGTTAACAAAATATATTTGATGTTCAAATTATTCTTTTCAATTGCTTCGATAATAATGTCACTTGATGCCCCTGGGTCAACTACAAAAGCATCTTTATTTTCATCAAAAAGAACAAAACAATTTTCTTGTAATTCTCCAACCACTAATTTTATAATTTTATATTCCATAATTCACCTAAAATTCCTTATTTGAATCCAATAAGATTGTAACAGGCCCATCGTTAATAAGCTCTACATCCATATCTGCTCCATATTCTCCATGAGACACTTTAATATTTAACTTTTCAAGTTCATCAATAAACTTTTCATATAGAACAATACCATCATCAAACTTCGCAGAACGTACATAAGAGGGTCTGTTACCTTTTCTTGCATCTCCATATAAAGTAAATTGACTTACAACTAAAATTTCAAATCCATAGTCCAAAAGAGATTTATTCATTATACCTTCTTCATCATCGAAGATTCTTAGTTTTGTAACTTTTTTTAAAATATAATCCAAATCTTTTTCATCATCATTAACTTCTACTCCCAGAAGAACCATTAGTCCTTTGTCAATTTTTGAAATAATTTTTCCGTCAACTGACACGCTAGAACTTTTTACTCTTTGAACTACTGCTCGCATTTTATCACGCCTTTACCCTATATACTTCAAGAACATTGTTTATTCTTTTTAATTTTTCCATCAATCGTTCAAGCTCTTCACTATCAGTTATTTCAACCGTAATGTCAATAACAGCATCCCCATTTTTTATAACTTTTGCATTTAGATAAGAAATACTTAGTTTGGATTCATTTACTCTATTTGCTATATCTCCTATTACATTTGGCTTATCAAAGGCTCTAATTTCAATTGATGCACTGTAACTTGTTGCATTGCTATTTTCCCACTTAACTTCAACAAGCCTTGCTTGGTCCACATTATTTTGCATATTTTTGCAATCTTTTCTGTGAACTGATATACCTCTTCCAATTGTGATATATCCTACAATGTCATCTCCAGGTACTGGTGTACAACATTTTGCAATTCTTACATTTACCCCATCTACACCTTTAACTTCAATGCCTTGATTATTATATCTATTCTTTGATTTCACAATTTCTTCTACATCTTTTTCATCTTTCTTGTAGAATTTATTGTAAATATCACATAATTTTGCTGTAACTTGTGCTGTTGTAATGGTGCCAAAACCCACAGCAGCATACATTTCATCCAAATTTAGCATATTTAACTTTTGTCTAACTTCCTCTAGCCAATCGTCACGCAAAATTTTGTGAATTTCATAACCTTGTTTCTTTACTTCTCTTTCAATAGCATCCCTTCCTCTTTCAATATTTTTTTCTTTGTCCTTAACTTTAAAATATTGAGAGATTTTTTTCCTAGCTTGAGGACTTTTTACAATCTTTAACCAATCTAAGGATGGACTTGTGTTTGGATTCGTAATAACATCAACTATATTGCCACTTTGAAGAGTATAATTAAGTGGAACAATTCTTCCGTTTACCTTAGCTCCAACACAAGTGTTGCCTACCTGTGAATGAATTCTATAGGCAAAGTCTATTGGCGTTGAGCCTTCAGGTAAATTTATAACATCGCCTCTTGGAGTGAATACAAATACTTCATCAGCAAAGAAGTCAATCTTTAGAGTATCCATAAAATCGCCTGGATCATTTAAGTCTTTTTGCCATTCAAGAAGTTGTCTTAGCCAAGTTAAATTTTCATCAAAAGCAGTTTCTTTTGATACCCCTGCCTTATATTTCCAATGGGCAGCAATACCATATTCAGCAGTTTGGTGCATTTCATAAGTTCTTATTTGAACTTCAAATGTCTCTCCATTGTTGTCAATTACTGTTGTGTGAAGCGATTGATACTTGTTAGGCTTAGGCATTGCTATATAATCTTTAAATCTGCCCGGAATTGGTTTAAAAAGTGTATGAACTACACCAAGAGCGCCATAACAATCTTTAACAGAATGTGTCAAAATTCTTACAGCAGATAAATCATAAATCTCATCAAAAACCTTTCCTTTTTTCTTCATTTTTTTATAAATTGAATAAAAATTCTTAGGTCTTCCTTTGATTTCACATTCAATACCAACTTTTTCAAGATTATCTTCAAGAAGCGAAATAATATGATTTATAAGATCTTCTCTTTCATTTCTTCTCTTATTTACCATCTCAACAAGTTCATAATAACCATTTTCGTCTAAGTATCTAAGAGATAAATCTTCAAGCTCCCACTTTACTCTACTCATACCAAGCCTGTCAGCGATTGGAGCATAAATCTCAACAGTTTCTGTTGCCTTTTCTATTTTTTTAGCATCAGTCATATATTCAAGAGTTCTCATATTGTGAAGTCTATCTGCTAATTTTACAATAATAACTCTAATGTCTTGCGCCATTGCAAGTACCATTTTTCTAATATTTTCAGCTTGTTTTTCTTCTTTATTTTTATAATTTAATTTTTTTAACTTAGTAACACCATCAACTAAATCTGCGATTTCTTGACCAAATTCATTTTTAACATCTTCAAATGTCACAGTAGTATCTTCAACAACATCGTGTAAAAGTCCTGCCACAATAGTTGATGTATCCATATTCATATCTGCAAGTATTAAACTTACATTCAAGGGATGGATTATATAATTTTCCCCAGAATTTCTTTTTTGTCCTCTATGATGTTCTTCAGCCATTTTATAGGCACGATTAATCATTTCAAAATCTGCATTTTCGTTATAGGATTTTACTTTTTTAATTAATTCATCTATTAACATTATTTTCACCTGAAACTCTATAGTTTTTAATTTTTAATTGAATATTAACATTTCCATTAAATTTATTTAATTCTAAATTAAAAACTATATCTATAAAAATATTTGATGGTCTACCTTGAAGTAGTTCCATCACTTCTTCCCTTCCATAAAATTTTGCAAGATTATTTAAAAATACTTGTGAATCTTCAAATAAAGTTGCCGTATAATTTATATTATCTTGAGATAATGTCATTTTTAGAAAATTTTTATTTTTTCCCAAGATATTTAATGATTTAATTTTTAAATTTTTAGCACCAAATTTTGGTGCAGAATTCCCATTGCCAAAGGGTGCAAGATTTTCTATATTTCTAACTAAATTCATGCTAATATATTTTAGCATTAAATTTCCATCTATATAAACCTTCCTAACTAAGTCATCACTATTTAAGCTTTCTTTTTCATCAACATCTCTTATGAAATTATCCAAATTATCAGGACTTAGTGAGAGTCCGCAGGCCATCTTATGCCCACCAAAGGCAGTTAAGTATTCCTTTGATTTAGAAAATTCCTTAAACATATCATATTCTTCTATACTTCTTCCAGAACCCTTGATTAAATCCTTTGAATTTGATAAAACAACTGTTGGTCTATAATATTTTTCCTTGATTTTTCCAGCCACAATTCCAAGAATTGATTCGTTAAGATTTTCTTCGTAAACTATAAGTAGCTTATGCTTATCCAAAAGTCCCTCACTGGTTATTTTTTTATCAATGATTTCAAAAGCCTTATTTGTGAGTTCTTGTCTTTCATAATTAAGTTCTCTAAGTCTTTTTGCTTTATCAAGTGCAGTGTCATAGTCCTTCTCTAATAACAACTCTAATGAATCTTTTGCCGATTCAAGCCTGCCACTAGAATTAATAGTAGGTCCTATAATAAATCCAATATGATAGACATCAAGCTCATTTTTCTTTATATTCGAAGCTTCAATTAGTGCATTTAGTCCCACATTATTAGTGTTTCTTAAATATTTTAGTCCTTCTGATACAATAATTCTATTTTCATTTTTAAGTGGCATTACATCGCAAACAGTAGCTATTGCTGCAAAAGGCAAAAATTTTTCAAAAAATTCTTCTTTATCAACACCCTTAATTAAAAATAGATATTCAATTAATTTAAGGGCAACAACTGCGCCGCAAATATCAATAAAAGGATATGAACAAGCCCTTTGTTTAGGGTCAATAACAGCATTAGCTTCTGGTATTACTTCTTTTTCTTCTTCACTTTCAACTATTTTTGGAACTTCATGATGGTCTGTTATAACTATATCTATTCCCTTTGACCTTGCATAACTTACAACATCACTTGCAGCTATTCCATTGTCGCAAGTGATAATTAGACTTATTTTGTCCTCAACGGCTCTATCTATTAGATTGTTATTAATTCCATAGCCATCTTCTACCCTATGAGGAATATCGTAAGATATATTTGCACCAATCCTTTTTAGACCTGAATATAAGATATAAGTAGAAGTTACACCATCAACATCATAGTCGCCAATAATCCTAATGGCATTCTTCTTTGAGATATGACTTAGAATTAAATTAGAGGCTTTTACCATGTCCTTCAAAAGTATAGGCGAATTTAAGTTTGAAAGTTTGGGTTCAAGAAAACTTTTTATTTCTTCTTCAGTATTAATTTCTCTATTAATTAAAATTTTGTATATAACATTATTAATGCCCAATTTTTGGTAATCAATACCTGGGTCACTCTTATTTTTAATAAACCATCTTTCCATATAATCACCACTTTTTATATAAATTTAATTATATCAAAAGTTGCCATTAAGATACAACTATTATGCCTATAGTATTAACTCATGTAAACAAAAAAAGAACCCCTAAGGGTTCAATTTAGATATAAAATTATTCTTCATTTGCGAGAACTGATATGGCACATTCAATTCTCTTCTTTTCCATCGCACAGCCAACTTTGTAAGGTTTACTTATGTCCTTGTTGCTGTAATAAGCATTGGCATGACATCCGCCTGAGCAATAATATCTTGCCCAACAAGATGGACAATCTTCATTAGTGTAAACATTTGAATTTTTAAATGTATCTCTCAAATTCTTATTAACTATACCGTCATCAACATTTCCAAGCAAGAATTCTTTTTCGCCAACAAATTGATGACATGGATAAATTTCTCCATGTGGTGTGATAGCTACATATTCTGAGCCTGCTCCACAGCCAACTGTTCTCTTGACAATACAAGGTCCTTGAGACAAGTCAATTTTAAAGTGGAAGAAAGAAAAGTCTTTATCCTTTTTTCTTATGTCTATGTAATCTTTGCTCATTTTTTCGTATTCACTTAAAATTTTATCTAAATGCTCTTCTCTTATTGCATAGCTTTCTTTTTCGTCAGTCACAACTGGTTCAATAGAAGTCTTTTTAAAACCATGAGAGTAAAAGTCCTTTAAATCTTCAGAGAAATCTAAGTTTTCATTTGTGAAAGTTCCTCGGATAAAGTAGTCCTTGTTGCCTCTCTTGTCAATAAGTTCTTTAAATTTTGGTACTATGACATCATAAGAGCCCTTGCCATTTATTGTTGGACGCATCTCATCGTTTATTTCTTTTCTTCCATCAATTGAAAGAACAACATTGTCCATGTTTTTGTTAATAAAATCTTCAATTTCTTTATTTAAAAGCATACCATTTGTTGTAATTGTAAATCTAAAGTGCTTGCCGTATTTCTTTTCTTCTTCTCTTCCATAGGCAACAAGTTTTTTTACAATATCAAAATTCATTAGTGGTTCGCCACCGAAAAAGTCAACTTCAAGATTTCTTCTATTTCCAGAATTTTTCAAAAGAAAATCTAGTGCCTTTTTACCTGTTTCAAAGGACATTAAACTTCTGTCGCCCTTAAAGTCGCCTTGGGAAGCAAAACAATATTTACATCTCAAATTACAATCATGAGCTACATGAAGACAAAGAGCTTTAACTACATTTTCTGGATTAAATTTTGGAAGTTTAAAATGTTCGTCTTCTGAAAATAATAAGCCATCTTTTGTTAAATAATCTATTTCTTCATAAGCTTCTAAAGCATCTTCTTTATTATAAAGCTTTGAAAATTTATTTATTATTTCTTCTTTTGACAACTTTTCATAATCTTCTATCATTTCATATACAATTTTTTCAACAACATGAACTGATCCGCTGGCAATATCAAGTACAATATATTTGTCGTTTAAATAAAATTTGTGAATTCTTTCTACCATCTTTACTCCTTTACTTATCCTTTAACAAAATAAAAGCAAGGTTTCCCTTGCCTTAGTTTTCAGAATTTTCGCATTTTTGATTTCCAACTGTACAGCTAGTTTTGCAAGCTGATTGACAAGATGTTTGACATTCGCCACAGCCGCCTTTTTCATAAGTTTTCTTAAGATTTTTCTTTGTTAGTGTTTTAATATGTTTCATAGTGTCTCCTATTCTTCTTCAGTATCTTTAAGGTCTGTATTCTTTTTATAAGTACCGTTAATTCCCCACTTCATTATTTCAATTTTTGTATTGTCTGATGAAGTTTCGATAACTAAATAATCTTCCTTTACTAGAACAACTTTGCCAATTATTCCACCGATTGTTATTATTTTATCGCCCACTTTTAGATTTTCACGCATAGCATTTATTTCATTTGCTTTTTTCTTTTGTGGTCTTATCATTAAGAAATAAAAAAGAACAAACATTATTATTAAAGGAATAAAATTTAACATTGCGTTTTGAGTCATTATTAACCCCCTTCTTTAATATTATTGATAGTTATATTATACATTTAATTGCATAACATAACAAGAATATTATTTGTAGCCATACTTTTTATAAAAATCATTTTTATATTCTAAGAAATAATCTCCCTTAATGGACTCTCTTATATTTTTCATCATATCTAACAAGAAATATAAATTGTGTATTGTAGCAAGTCTCATACCAAGTATTTCATCCACATTAAACAAGTGTCTGATATAAGCTTTAGAGAAATTTCTACAAGTATAGCAATCACATTCTTCGTCAAGAGGTGTAAAATCCTCTTTATAGACAGCATTTTTTATTGCCATCCTTCCTTTGTGAGTTAGAACTGTCCCATTTCTTGCAATTCTCGTTGGAAGAACACAATCTGCCATGTCAACTCCTCTTTCCACAGCTTCAAATAAATAATCAGGACTGCCTACTCCCATTAAATATCTAGGTTTGTTTTCCGGCATAAAATCTGTTGTAAAATCTAAAATATCATTCATAAGATCAAGAGGTTCCCCTACTGATAAACCTCCTATCGAATAGCCTTTGAAGTCCATATCAATCATTTCTTTTGCAGAAATTTCTCTCAAATCTTTATACATACCACCTTGAATAATTCCAAAAAGAGTTTGACTATCTATATTCTTGTGATGCTTTTTACATCTTTCTGCCCATCTAAGAGTTCTTCTCATGGAATTGTCAATATATTCATGACTTGCAGGATAAGGCGCACATTCATCAAATGCCATTATAATATCTGAGCCAAGAGAATTTTGTATATCAATAGATTTTTCTGGAGATATAAACATTTTACTTCCATCTATATGACTTCTAAAGTGGACACCTTCTTCAGTGATTTTTCTATTATCTGAGAGAGAGAAAACTTGAAATCCACCTGAATCTGTAAGAATGGGTTTGTCCCAATTCATAAATTTGTGAAGTCCTCCAGCCTTCTCTATAATATCAGTACCAGGTCTCAAAAATAAATGATAGGTATTTGATAAAATAATTTGTGAGCCAATTTTTTTTAACTCATCTGGAGTCATTGTCTTTACTGTTGCTCTTGTTCCAACTGGCATAAATATAGGTGTCTCTATTTCTCCATGATTTGTTGTAATTTTGCCAAGTCTAGCCTTTGAATCCTTTGCAGTTTTTAACAGTTCAAATTTAAACATAAAACCTACCTTATAAACATTGCATCTCCAAAGCTGAAAAATCTATATCTTTCTTTGACAGCTTCCTTGTATGCATTTAAAATTATTTCTCTACTTGAAAGAGAAGATACTAACATTAAAAGTGTTGATTCAGGTAAGTGAAAATTTGTTATAAGCGCATCAATGCATTTAAACTTATAAGGCGGATATATAAATATATTTGTAAATCCACTTTTTTCACAAACTCTTCCATTTTCATCAGCAATAGATTCAACAGTTCTTACACTTGTTGTACCAACAGCAATTACTCTATTTCCTCTATCTTTTGCTGCGTTTATTTTATCTGCAACTTCCTTATTCATAATATAAAATTCAGAGTGCATTTCGTGTTCATCAATATTTTCAACTTTAACTGGTCTAAAAGTTCCTAAACCTACATGTAGTGTGATATAACAAATTTCTACGCCCTTTTCTTTAACCTTTTGCAAAAGTTCTTTTGTAAAGTGTAGACCAGCAGTTGGCGCAGCAGCAGAACCCTCTTCTCTTGCATATACAGTTTGATATCTATTTTTATCTTCTAATTTTTCAGTTATATATGGTGGAAGTGGCATTTCTCCAAGTTCATCAAGGATTTCTTCAAAAATCCCATTGTACTCGAATTTTAAAAACCTTGAGCCATCATCTGAAATATCTGTAACTTCAGCTGACAATTTATCACTAAAAATTATTTTAGTGCCTATTTTTGCTTTTTTACCTGGCTTAGACAAACACTCCCATGTATCGCCCTTGTGATTTAAAAGAAGAAATTCAATTTTTTCTTCTTTGTCTTCCCTATGACCATATATTCTTGCAGGCATTACCTTAGTGTCATTTAATACTAGCACATCTCCCTTGCTAAGATAATCAATTATATCATAAAAATGTTTATGCTCCATTACTCCAGTCTCTTTATCTAGTACAAGAAGCCTTGAGTGATCTCTTTTTTCTGTTGGGTGTTGTGCTATTAATTCCTTTGGTAAGTCATAATAAAAATCTTTTGTCTTCATTTTTGCCTTTCTATTATTTTATTTTTTCTATATTTGTTCCTGGAAAATAAAAATCAATAATATCTTTATAAGTATTTCCCTTTTTTGCCATTTCCACAGCACCATATTGACTCATACCAACACCATGTCCATAGCCTTTTCCACTTATAATTACATTTCCATTTTCACAATTTATATCAAATAAAGTGGATTTTATAAGAGTGTTGCCTATCTTACTGCGAAAATCTTTAGCAAGAATGGTTCTATCGCCTTTAGAAGTATTAAATATAATATTGTTTACTCTATTTGAATTATTAAGTTCTAATTTTGCTCCATATACATCTGTTAAATTTAGTTTCTTTAAATCTCCAGACTTTAATGTATATTGCCAAGGATGAGTTGAGTATGGATCTTCTTTTGAAATCAAATAAGGAATAGAATTTCCGCCCCAAGCCTCAGCTGAAGATACTGTATATCCCCCTGAAGAGGCGCAGAAAATTGTCTCAGCAACTTTCCCATCATACTTTATAACTTCTCCTAAAGTAGATTCTACGGCTGTATCCGTTGACTTTTCTTCAACATCTTTTCCAAAGTAAACTTGAGACCTAGTTGTATCATCCAAGTTATATCCTTTTTTTATAAATTTGTTGTAATTATTTATTGCAAAAGACCTTGAACATAAAGCTTGTGCTTTTAATGACTCCATTGGAAATTCTGGACTCATTTCTTTTGGGAGCACACCTTTTAAATAATCATCTATTTCTACGTTATTTACAATATCAAGTTTTCCGTCATTAACCCTAAAAGAAATTGAACCCCTATAATTTCTTTTTATTTTATCAACATAAATCGGCGAAGTTGAGCTAACTAAAAATGCACCATCTTGTGGAAAATTTGCTAATTTAAAGTTGATACCTTTTACAAAAATTTTTTCTCCATCAAACATTACGTCGATTTCTTTATTATTAGTGTCATTAACAACTTGATCATCAGAAGTAATAATTTTTAAATTACTCTTTGATTTTAACTTTAAGTTTTCCTTTGCATTCAAAGATTTCCCTACTTTGATGTCTATCTTATCGTAGTTCTCTTTTGCAAATATATTAATTGGCAGTAAGATTAAAAATATAGCTAATAATAAAAATTTTTTCATTTCAATCTCCTTTAAATTCTATTCCGAAATGGTCATAAGCTCTTTTAGTAGCAATTCTTCCTCTTGGAGTTCTCATAATAAACCCAATTTGCATTAAATAAGGCTCATATACATCTTCTACTGTAACCTTATCTTCCCCAATAGCAGCAGAAATTGCATCAATTCCTACAGGACGTCCATAAAATTTTTCAATCATAGTAAGAATAATTCTTCTATCTATACTATCAAGTCCGTATTTATCAATTTCTAAGAGGTTGAGCCCCTTAATTGCAACTTTTGTTGTGATTACCCCTTCTTCTTTAACTTCAGCGTAATCTCTAACTCTCTTTAAGAGTCTATTTGCTATTCTAGGTGTACCACGAGACCTCTTAGCAATTTCCCTTGCTCCCTCTTCTTCTATGGGAATATTTAAAATTTTTGCCGACCTCATAATTATTTCAACTAAGGACTTTGTGTCATATAAATCAAGTTTTAACATAACACCAAATCTATCTCTAAGAGGAGATGTAAGCATACCCGCCCTTGTAGTAGCTCCAATTAATGTAAAGGGTGCCAAATCAAGTCTAATTGACCTTGCAGAAGGCCCTTTTCCTATTATAATATCAAGAGCGTGGTCTTCCATAGCAGGATATAGTATTTCCTCAACAGATTTATTTAATCTGTGAATCTCATCTATGAATAAAACATCATCATTATTCAAATTAGTTAAAATACTTGCTAAATCGCCTTGCTTTTCTATTGCAGGACCCGATGTGACTTTTAAGTTCACACCCATTTCATTTGCAATAATACCAGCAAGGGTAGTTTTCCCAAGACCAGGTGGTCCACTGAGTAAAGTATGGTCAAGTGGCTCAGAACGATTTTTAGCAGCTTCAATAAAAATTTTTAAATTATCCACCACTTTATCTTGACCTATATATTCACTTAACCACTTTGGTCTAAGGCTAATTTCCTTTGTATCGCCATCAATAAAGGCTGGCTCAACTAATCTATCTTTATCCATTATATCAACCCATCAATTTCAATGCTTCCTTGATTCTTTCTGAAATATCTAGTGAAGAATCAACTTTTTCCAATGATTTTTTTGCGTCATATACATTATAACCTAATGAGATAAGTGCCTCAACTGCTGGATCATCATTTTCTTCAAATAATGGACTTTCTTCAGTAGTAAAGTCTAAATTCAAATTTAATTTTTCTACTTTATCCTTTAACTCAAGAATAATTCTTTGTGCAGTTTTTTTGCCAACACCTGGTAATTTTGTCAGTGACTTTTCATCCTTCGATATGATGTATTTTGCTATATTTGAAACATCGTCCCCATCTAAAATTCCCATGGCAAGCTTTGGACCAATTCCCGAAACTGTAGTCAAAAGGTCAAAAGCTTTTCTAGTTTCACTATCTTTGAATCCGTATAAAACTACAGCATCTTCTCTGAGAATTAATCTAATATTAATAAAAACTTCTTCATTTTTGTAAAAAGTGTGTAGTTCTCTTGAAATCATATTTATTATGTAGCCGATACCATTTATTTCAAGAATCAAATTTTCATTTTCAATTGAGTGAACTTTTCCCTTTAAAAATTCTATCATTACATCATCCTAAAACTTTCTTTAAACTTAATTGAACTCCCATGAGTTATTGCAATAGCAAGAGCATCTGCCACATCATCAGGTTTAGGGATTTCCTTTAAATTTAAAATCATTTTAACCATTTCTTGAACCTGAGATTTTGTCGCTCTTCCATACCCAACTAAAGCTTGTTTAACTTGCAGGGGCGTATATTCATAAAGACCTGCTCCACTATTTTTTGCAGATAAAACTTCAACTCCACGAGCCTCTGCAACAGTAATTGCCGTTTTAACATTTTTATTGAAAAATAACTCTTCAAAAGCAATATCAACTGGCTTATACTTTTCTATTAGTTCATTCATTTCGCTGTAAATTGCATTTAATCTTTCTGGCAAAGGAACTTTTGCCATTGTAGTAATAGCACCGTATTCTAAAACCTTATAAGAATTTCCTTTTAATTCTAAAAAACCATAGCCAACAATTGCAATTCCAGGGTCAATTCCCATTATTACCAAATAATCACCACTTTAAAAAGGATAGCTTAAAACTATCCTTACTTGTATCTCTTCAAAACTCTATCATTAACTCCATCCCAAAATCCATTTCTAAAAATTCTAAATCCATCTATGTATAGAAATTTAAAAATCTTATTGTTAAGAGTCTCAATTTCATGTTCTGTCAAATAGGAATCAACTTCCTTAATTTTAACATCATCATCTTCACTTTTAAAAATCAATTGCAAATCAAGATGCTCGTTAATGCTATTTATTTTTTCGTTAAGTAATCTTTTTCTGACGTCTGAAAGTGTACTTTTTATAAAAATCCTAATTTGCCTATCTTTTCTAATATTTTTAAAAATTGATTTTTTAAAATATAAAACTTCTTCATTTTTAAATTCATATTGAAAAAGTTTCTTTCTGTTGTAAAGTTCATCAATTGTTAAATACTTTAATGTTATAATTTCAAGCAGGTTAATATGCTTCTTTGAATTAAAACCAAGCCTATAACCTTCCAAATACAAATAAAGTTCCAATCTATTGATATCATCGTGAATTAGGCTAGAAAGGTTTCGTGCAATAAGTTCAATTCCTTCCTTTTGCCTATAAATTTTTATAATATCTTTTCTCAAATTTTCAAGAGTTACATACCTTGGATATATATTTTCAATTGACTCATAAACATTGTATAAGTTGAGTAAAATATTTATGCTATCCAAGTCGCCCTTAAATAAGAAATTCGCAATTAGGTATTTTTTTATATCTTTAAAGGCAGGGCTTTTAAAATTTTCTTGATTTAATTTTTGTGCCAAATCCATAAAAAAATCCTCCGGTTTCGTATAAAAATATTATACTATATCTGCCGAAGGATTTGTATTCAATTTGTAAATTTCTTTAAATTATAATAATTTTATTTTATTTTCTCTACAATAATTTAAGGACTTTTCGTCCCAAACTCCAACTTGTACTTCCCCAATATGACTCTTTTCTAAAAAGAACATACAAATTCTTGATTGGCCTATTCCTCCACCAATTGTATAAGGAAGCCTTGCACTTAAAACATCTTGATGATACGGAAGCTTGAATCTATCTGTTGTGTCTGTTAGTTCACATTGACTTTTTAGAGACTCTTCGTCAACACGAATTCCCATGCTTGACACTTCTAATGAGTTACCCAAAACATCATCCCAGAATAAAATATCTCCATTTAAACTCCAATCGTCATAGTCAGGACTCCTGTGGTCATGTGGTTCGCCAGAATTTAAGTTTGCCCCAATTCCCATTATGAAAACAGCACCCTTGTCTTTACAAATTAATTTTTCCCTCTCTTTAGGCGTTTTACCTGGGTACATGTCTTCAAGTTCTTGTGATGTTATAAAGAAAATTTCATCCGGTAATTTTTGTGAAAGAATGTAAGGATATGTTTGGTTGATGTACTCTTCAGTTCTCTTAAAGACAGAAAAAATTTCTTTAACAGTTAAGAAAAGATACTCCTTATTTCTATCACTCTTATCAATAATTTTTTCCCAATCCCATTGGTCAACATAAGAAGAATGAATTTCATCAAGTTCCTCTTCAGCTCTTATTGCATTCATATCTGCATAAATTCCTTCATATTTGTTGAAATTATAATCTTTTAGAGCATTTCTCTTCCACTTTGCAAGTGATTGTACGATTTCTACATTTATTCCATATTGTCCTAAATCAAAGTCTACTGCCTTTTCTCCATTTAAGTTGTCATTAAGTCCCGTTTCAGGTCTTACAAAAAGAGGTGCAGAAACTCTTTGTAAATTTAAAGTATTAGCCAAGTCTCTCTGAAAATAATCTTTAACTGACTTAATTGCAATTTGTGTTTCTCTTAGGTCTAGCTTAGTAGCATTAGAATTGTTTCTCATCTTTTCCTCCATAATTTTAAAAATTCTTCCACCCCAAAGGCGAAAGAATTCTAATTCTTATATAAATTGTATATCAAATTCTCCATTGTAATCTAGTATTGATTCAATAACTAGGATAGAGATATTTGTTGATAAATTTAAGGCAAAATTCAAATCATTATCAAAACTATGATTTGAATTTTTATACTCTTTAATGACATCTATTAAATAAGTTTTTACTTTTTTTTCAAGTTTTATATCGGAATTTTCAAAAAACTTTATCTTATCGCAACAAATAACGCTTTTGTAATTTTCTTCTATATACTTATTTTCCCTTGCATATAATGCTAAATCCTGTTCATACCTAACATGTTTTCTTAAGTTTTCTACAAATGTCATTCTATAAGCATGAGGATAACACATAAAGTCACATAAATAGTGCATAATTATGCCAAGTTTTTTACTTATATAATTAATAAATAATTTGCTTTCATTACCTTCAGAGTAAGAATACCTAGAAAAATAAATAAGTTTACTTATTTCTCTCGCTATAAAATCTCCTGACTCATCAAAGTAATGTCTCTTCATCTTATAATAAGGAAGTACATCAGGTGCAATAGAGCCCCAAAGCATTTTTTCTAAATTTAGATTAACATTATATTTTTCTTTTACTCTATCGTGAACAATTTTAGCCACAATTTTATGTGTATCTGGTAAAATCTTAAACACATCCTAATAAAATTATAATTTAATACTCTTTAATTTTATACTCAATATTTAGAAATGTCAATTTTTAGTTTGTCTTATCTAATTCTTTTGAAATTACATCCCAAATGTTTTGAGTTTCAAATCCAAGTCTCCAACTTCCCACACCTGCAAGATTGTATTTATTTACTAGAGATACTTTTTTCTCTAAAGAATTTGCATCTTCAATCCATATTTTATAAGTTGAACCATTTTCTTCATACTCAACATAATTTTGTTGTGAATCTTTGTCCCAGATTGGATTTAATCCCTTAGATGCAATAATATTTACAACTTCATTCATAGATATTGTCTTTGAAGTAACTTTTCCATTTGACTCTTTCCAAAGTCTTGTATAAAGCGGAACGCCTAAAATCATTTTTCTATTAGGTACATTTCTAAATAAAACATTGATGCTTCCTTCAACCCATTTATATTGGGCAACAGATCCAGCTTCATCAGATGAACCCCAATGTTGGTCGTAAGCCATAACAACAATATAGTCAGAAACTTCTGCTAAAGCCTTTCTATCATAAGGTTCCTTAGTTACATCTGAAGAAATTTGCGGTGTGACATCTACAGTAATTATAAAGTCATCGCCTGCTTTTTCTCTAAATTCATTTACAAAGGCTGTTATATTATCCCTGTCTTCTATTTTTGTATGCTCGAAATCTATATTTATACCTTTCATATTATACTTTTTGCAAAGTTCTAATGTTTTATCAATGACTTTTTTGCGAGTATTTTCATTTGACAAAGCTTCATGAGTTATATCTGGATTAAAAGAGTTGTCTAGGTAAGCCCAAACATCTACACCAAGTTCATTATATTTTTTTATATAATTTAGGTTTCCCCTATCTATCATATCTCCATTACCATTTCTTATGGAAAACCATGTAGGGATAATTATATCAAGACCATTTATGCTTTTTATTTGGTTCACTTTCTCATCAGAATGTTCCGCATAAGTATAGTCCCAAGTTAAATTAATTGGGCTCTTGGAAATATTTTTCCTCGAACTAGCTAAATTTACCTTTTCAAAATTGTCATCTACATCTTCTTTTAAGACATAACCTGCATATCCCTCAGGCATTCTAACTTTGTAGAATTTACTTTTTTCACCATATACATATAACTTTTCGCCTTCTGGTAATTTCTTTATAATAGGACTTCTTTTTGAGCTATCTTCCCTTAAAAATACTTCTTTAGTGGTTTTACTTAAGTCATATTCTTTGTCCCTATAGTCTAGAAGTAAAAGTCTAATGTCCTTATTATATCTAAGACTAACATCGTAATCATAAATAAAAGCCTCAATTGGAAGCATAATTTTTCCATTTTTTTCAATAACAGGGGCTCTTAAATCAATTGTTCCACTGTTGAATTTTGCTTCGTACTCATTTAACTTTAAAATTTTATTTGCGTGTTCATTTTGAATTTTTACTTCTTTTGTTGACTTATCATATTCAATACTTTCATCAAGATACTTTTTTATATAGTCAAAAGATAAGTAAATCATTCCATCCTCTATAGAAAAGTCATCTTTGTCAATGTCTTTATCTTCTGTTATAAAGTTAAATTTATCGTATTTAGTTGAAATTTTAGTTGTTCCTCTATTTTCAACAAATAAAAATGCACCTGCTGCCAAAAAAATAATTAGAAAAATTCCTAAAAAAATCTTTTTCATATATTTCACCTCTCATAATTTATTTGCTCAAAATAAAAGATACTAAAAATAGGACATAAAGTCCCACTCTTAGTAATTAGTCTTTTCTTTAACTTTTGCAGCTTTACCTTGTCTATCTCTAAGATAGTAAAGTTTAGCACGTCTAACACTACCTTTTCTTGTAACAACAAGATCAGCAATTCTTGGTGAGTTAAGAAGGAAAGTTCTTTCAACTCCAATACCATAAGAAATTCTTCTTACTGTGAAAGTTTTTCTTGAGCTTTTTCCTTGAATCTTTATAACAGTTCCATCAAAAACTTGGATTCTTTGTCTTTCTCCTTCAATAATTTTATAGTGAACACTAACATTGTCCCCAACATTAAATTTAGGTAGATTTTCATTTAATTGTTCATCTTCAATAGCTTTAATATAATCCATTGTCTTTACCTCCTTCCAGTAAATCTTTCAAAATATCTTTTTCTTCTTCATTTAAAATTTTATTTTTTAATAAATCTGGCCTTTTCTGTAAAGTATTTTTAAGAGATTCTCTAAGTCTATATTTTCTAATTTTTTCATGGTCTCCACTTAAAAGTATATCAGGAACTTCAAGTCCTCTAAATTCTTTTGGGCGAGTGTACTGTGGATGTTCTAAAAGTCCATTATAGTGTGATTCGTCTTTAAAAGACTCATCACTTGCAAGAACACCATCTATTAGTCTTGCTACGCCATCTATAATTACCATAGATGCCAACTCTCCACCAGTTAAAACATAGTCGCCGATAGAAATTTCTTCATCTACATAATTTTCAATGACTCTATTGTCAATACCTTCGTAATGACCATTTAAAAGTATTATGTGTTCTTCTTTTTTTAGCTCTTTTAGTTTATCCTGACTTAAAACCTTGCCTTGTGGGGACATATAATAAACTTTAGAGTTTTCTTTTTTTACAGATTCTATTGCCTCTACTATTGGCTTTATCTGCATTAGCATACCTGGTCCACCGCCATAGGGATAATCGTCAACTTGAAGATATTTGTTGATGGCAAAATCTCTTATATCTACAGCTTCAAGTTCTAATTTTCCTTCGCCGATAGCCCTTCCAACAATAGAAAAATCTCTAATATAATTTATGAATTCGGGAAATAAAGTTAATACACTTATTTTCACAAAATCATTCCTTCTATTAATTTGATAGTTATTATAGAATCTATTTTTTTAATAAATTCTTTAACTGCAGGTATTTGATAAATACTTTTGTCATCACTTTCAATAATAAAAATATCATTAGCGGGATATTCCAACACATTTTTTAAAATTCCAATATAATTATCTTCAGTATCATATACTTTTTTTCCAATTATATCAGAAATATAGTATTGGTCTTCCTCTAAATCTAGTCTATCCTCATCTTTAATATAAATTTCAAGTCCCTTTAAGTTTAGAACATCATTTATATCCTCAAACCCTTCAAAGGTAATGTAAACAAAATTGTTTACTCGAACTTTCTTTATTAAAAATTCTTTTAAATCATTACCAACATAGACACTTTTTAATTTTGAAAATCTTTTATTGTCAAAAGTATAAGGTTCAACCTTAAGTTCGCCTTTAATACCATGAGTATTTATAATTTTACCAATGCATGTAATTGAATCTTTAATATTCTTCAATTTCCAAATTAACCTTTACATCTTTTTTTAGTGAAACAGCTTTTAAAATTGCTCTTATTGCTTTAGCAATTCTGCCTTGTTTGCCAATAACTTTTCCCATATCATTTGATGCAACTTTTAAAGTAATATCAATTGAATCGTCATTCTCAGTCATTGTCACATCAACTGAAGAAGGATCGTCAACTAAAGATTTAGCAATATATTCAATTAATTCAACCATTTTGGTCCTCCAAACATACTGTTATTCAGTAGCTTCTGATTCACTTGCTTCTGCTGTATTATTTGAGTTTTTATCAGCATCATATACTGAGTTTTCTCTGAAAAGTCTATCAACTGTATCAGTAGGCTTTGCACCATTCTTAATCCAATTGTTAGCTTTTTCTGAATCTACAACAACTTTCTTAGGAGTTGTAAGTGGGTTATAATAACCAATCTCCTCGATGAATTTTCCATCTCTAGGACTTCTAGAGTCTGCTACAACTATTCTATAAAAGGGTTTTTTCTTAGCACCCATTCTTCTAAGTCTAATTTTAACTGCCAAATTATTCACCTCCACAATAAAATTTATATATTAAAATATATAAGCTACATTAAAAGGAAAAAGGTAATTTAAACTTTCTTTTTCCCATATTTTTGGACATGTTTCCAAATTGTTTCATCATCTTTCTCATGTCCTTAAACTGTTTTATAAGTTTATTTACATCTGCTGGACTTGTTCCAGAACCCTTTGCAATTCTCTTCCTTCTGGAAGAATCTATTATTTCAGGCTTTTGTCTTTCTTTTTTTGTCATTGAAAGAATCATAGCTTCAACTTTAGCAAATTCATTATCAGGTAAATTAATTCCCTTTAGTGCCTTACTATTTATACCAGGAATCATTCCAATAATATCTTCTAGTGGTCCCATGTTTTTCATTTGCTGCATTTGATCTAAGAAATCTTCAAAAGTAAAAGTTGACTTTCTAAGTTTCTCTTCAAGCTCTTTTGCTTTTTTATCATCAACAGCTGATTGTGCTTTTTCAATCAAGGAGAGCACATCTCCCATTCCAAGTATTCTTGAAGCCATTCTGTCTGGGTGGAAGACTTCAATGTTTTCCATCTTTTCGCCAGATGCTATGAATTTAATAGGAACATCAGTAACTGACCTAATAGATAGAGCAGCACCACCTCTTGCATCGCCATCAAGCTTAGTAAGAATTACACCAGTTAGCTTTAGCATATCGTCAAAAGTATCAGCAACATTTACTGCATCTTGACCAGTCATTGCATCAAGCACAAGAAGAACTTCAGAAGGATCTAGTGCCTCATGAATATCTTGAAGCTCCTTCATAAGTTTTTCATCAATGTGAAGTCTACCAGCTGTATCAATAATCACTACATCATTTCCATTTTTCTTGGCGTGCTCAAGAGCTGCCTTGGAAATATCAACTGGAGAAATTTTATCACCCATAGTGAAGACTGGAGTATCAACTTGTTCTCCAACAACTTGAAGTTGTTTAATGGCTGCTGGTCTATAGACATCACAAGCAACTAGAAGAGGTCTCTTTCCATCTTTTTTTAATCTTTTAGCAAGCTTACCACTCGTAGTAGTTTTACCTGCACCTTGAAGACCACACATCATAATAACAGTTGGTTTCTTAGAAAAGTCAATCTTAACTTCGCTTGTTCCCATTAAACTTGTGAGCTCTTCATTTACAATTTTAATAACTTGTTGGCCTGGAGTAAGAGATTCTAAAACTTCTTTTCCTAAAGCTCTTTCTTTTACTGTCTTTACAAAGCTTTTTACAACTTTAAAGTTTACATCGGCTTCAAGAAGTGCAAGTTTTACTTCACGCATAGCTGCGTCAATGTCTTTTTCGGATAATTTACCTTTGCCTGTTAATTTTTGCAAAGTGTTTTGCAATTTGTCGGATAAACTTTCGAATACCAAAAATCCACCTCCTAGTCAAAAAGTATCTTTTTAAGTTCTTTAATTTTCAAATTATCTTGATTTAAAGATTCTTTTTCAATACTTTCTAAAATAGTTTCAATTTTTTTTCTTTTTATTTCTCTATTCTCTTCTTCTTTTTTGCTATTTTTTATTAATTCAAGTTTTTTTTCAAAGTCTTCTAAATTATTTTCTGCTCTTTTTAAATTGTCAAATACTGCCTGCTTTGAAATGCTAAGTTCAGAAGATATCTCATTAATTGTGCAATCATATACATAATACATATAGGCTGCCTTATTTTGCTTTTCAGAGAGAAGATTTCCATAAAAATCAAGTAAGCTGTTCATCCTAAAAAATTTTTCATTCATTTTACCACCATTTTTCTAGCGAGGTCAACCTTTTTACTTGACCTTTATTATTGTAGCTAATACTTACCTTTATGTCAACAATTTTTTTGTTTTTTTATTTTTGAATTTACAATAGATTGTATCAATTTAAAAATGTTTTTTTCTTATTTTATTAATGTTTCCAAAATTATTTGTTTTCTAAAAATTTTTCAATAAAAAAAGTAGGATCTCTCCTACTTTAAATCTAAAAATTTTATCCAAATATTGTTTCTAAGAATGTATCAATATTAAAATCTTGAAGGTCGTCTATTCCTTCTCCAACACCAATAAGTTTAATTGGAATTCCAAGTTCAGATTGAAGTGCAATTACAACTCCACCCTTTGCAGTTCCATCAAGTTTTGTAAGTGCTATTGCAGATATATCTGTAACTTCTTTAAATGTTTTGGCTTGATTAATTGCATTTTGACCAGTTGTTGAGTCAAGGACCAATAAGTTCTCACGATTTGCTTCGGGATACTTATTAGCGATTATTCTATTTATTTTTTCAAGTTCCTTCATAAGGTTTGACTTGTTATGGAGTCTTCCTGCAGTGTCAACAATTAAAACATCAGTCTTTCTTGCCTTTGCTGCTTCAATTGCATCAAAAACAACTGAGGCTGGATCAGACCCTTCGTCATGACTAATAACATCAACATTGGCTCTATTCCCCCACTCTTTTAATTGGTCAATTGCCGCTGCCCTAAAAGTATCTGCTGCACAAACTAAAACAGATTTACCTTCTCTTTTAAATCTAGAAGAAAGTTTTCCAATAGTTGTAGTTTTTCCAACTCCATTTACTCCAACAACTAAAATAATTACTGGTGGTTCAGAATTAATTTTTGAATTTAATTCTGGATTCATTAATTTTTTTGCTTCTGCCATTAAAAGAGGTTTAACTTCCTTTGGGTCATTAATTTTTTCTCTTATAATAGTTTCACGCAAATTATCAATTAATTTCATTGTTGTTTCCATGCCAACATCAGCTGAGATTAAAATATCTTCAAGATCTTCAAGCATCTCATCATCAATTTTTACGTAAGCACCTAAGACAGTATTTATTTTTATTCCGACTTCTTTTCTAGTTTTATCAAGACCTTCCTTTAGTCTTTGGAAAAGAGAAGCTTTTTTTGATTCCTCTTTAACTTCATCCTTCTCTTTTGTTTCTGTCGCATCTTTGATTACATTACTATCTCGAAAAGCTTTATTTGTATCTTTTATTTCTTCCGAAGTTTCAAGTTCTTCCTTTGATAGTTCTCTACTTTCTGAAACTTCTTCAAGTTTTTCATGAATTTCTTCTATCTCTTCTTGCTTTTCTTCTTCAGATATATTTTCATCAGTCTTATTTTCTATTGCCTTTTCAATTACTTCACTATCTTGGAATGCTTTATTTGTATCTTTTATTTCTTCTGGAGTTCCTACTTCTTTCTTTGATAGTTCTCCACCTTCTGAAACTTCTTCAAGTTTTTCATGGATTTCTTCTATATCTTCTTGCTTTTCTTCTTCAGATATATTTTCCTCTACTAATTCTTCTATATTTTCATTTTCATCTTTTTTCTTAAATTTATCCTTTAACCATTCAAACATAATTTTCTCCTAATCTTTTAATTTTACAGAATATAATTTACTAATTCCCTTCTCTTCCATTGTAACACCATACATAGTCTTTGCAATCTCCATTGTAAGTTTTCTATGTGTAATAATTATAAACTGAATTCCTTCCAAAGTTAAAAGGTAATCGGCATATCTCTTTATATTGGCATCATCAAGGGCAGCATCAATTTCATCTAGAATGCAAAAAGATGCAGGCCTATATTTTAATAAGGCAAACAAAAGTGCCACTGCAGTAAGTGACCTTTCTCCACCTGAAAGTAGAGATAGCGACTGAAGTCTTTTTCCTGGAGGGGACGCCTTTATTTCTATCCCAGAATTTAGCACGTCTCCTTCAATTCCTATTTCTGCTCGGCCTCCATTAAATAATATTTTAAAAATTTCTGCAAAATTTGTAGAAATTTCGTCCATGGCTTCATTAAATATTTTTTTCATTTCAAAATCTAATTTATTTAAAATAGACTTTATTTCTTCCTTAGAATTTATTAAATCATCCCTCTGTGAACTATAAAAATCCAATCTCTCTTTGATAAGTTTGTATTCTTCAATAGATGAAATATTAACTTCGCCATAGTCCCTTACTTTTTTCTTTAATCTTTTAATTGAGCTTTCTTTTATATCCCCAAGATTATCGTCAATATAATCATGAAAATCTTCAATATTATACTCTTCATTTAATCTAACTGCTTCATTTGAAATTTTATTTTTGTTCATTTCAATTTTTAAAGTGAGTTTTTCTAATTCAGAATTTATAATTAGAGATTTTTCTTTAAATTCACTTAAAGTATCTTTGTTGCTCAAATATACTTTATTCTTCTCTTCCAAAAGCTCCTTGGAATTATTTATAGAAGTCTTTAAACTTTCAATTTTTAATTTTAATTCTTCTAATTGTATTTTATTTTCATCGTTTGAGTTTATTTTTTGACTAATGTTTAAACTCGTATCTTCTAAATAAACTCTATTGTTTTTTAACTTTTCTTCTATATTAGAAATTTCAGCTATTATTCTATCTCTTTCTCTATTATTGTATAGAAGTTTTTCTCGGTTTTCCCTTTCAAGTAGCTGAATTTCTATTTTTTCGCCCTTCAAGTTTTCAATTTCTTTAGATAAAGCAATTAATCTTTCGCCACTGTCAACTTCTTCCATCAAAGCTTCTAGGATTTTATTTTTATTTTCAATTTCCAAATTGTTTTTATCTAAATTTAAAATGTCCGTTTTTATATTCTCTTCTAACTCTGCTCTTTCTTTTTCATATTTATTTAGATAATTTGTGTTCAAATCTTTGTCATTTTTATTTTTGTATATATTCTTTTCGAGTTCGGATACTTTTAAGCTATAGGCGTTTTGTTTTTCTTGAAAATCTTTAGCAAAAATATTCAAATTGAAAATTTCTCTTTCAACTTTATCTTTATCTTTATGGATTTTTTTTATTTCAGAATTAATTTCACTGGCTTTAGTTTGCAATTCACTAATTTCATTTTTTCGCAAGATAAAACTACTATTATAGTTATTTAAACTTCCACCAGTTATAGCACCAGATGGGTTAAATACCTCTCCTTTTAGTGTAACTACCTTTAATTTGTGTCTTTTTGAAATATGACTTGCATTTTTAAAATTATCAGCAATAATAACTCTTCCTAATAAATTATAAAAAATACCATTAAAAACACTGTCAAATTTAATCAAATCACAAGCTAAACCAATGATTCCTTCTTCTGATGTATTTATTATTGCTCTACTACCATTTACTCTATCAAGGGGTAAAAAGGTTGCCCTTCCCATATTATTTTTCTCTAAAATCTTTAACATTTCAGATGTATCTTTTGTAGAAGACACTATGATATTTTGTGCCATAGAGCCCAAAGCTACAGAAATTGCCTTTTCATATTTTTTTTCTACTAAAAATTTCTCAGCAACTGGTCCATAAAGCGAATCTCTAAAAACATTATTATTAAAAGAAAAATTCATGAAAGACTTTACCGTTCTATTATATCCTTCATAGTTTGATTCCATATTTTCAAGAATTTTTAATCTTGCCAACACTTCATTATGAGAATTATTCTTTATAGTCAAATTATTTTCAAGTTTTTTATTCTCTTCATTGAGTTCTATAATTTTTTCATTAGTTTTATTAAACTCCGCTTCTTCATTTTTAATTAAATTTTTTAATTCAATTAATTCCTTAGAATCTTTATCAAGAATCCTTTCAAATTCAACTTCATTTGTTTTTAAACTTTCTATGTTCTTTTCTAAATTTTTTCTTCTATTATTTTTTTCTTCAATAATATCTTTTAAAGTATCATTTTTAAATTTGATATTTTCTAACTCATTTTTTATTTTGTTTTTGTTTTCAAAATTTAAGTTTCCTATTTCTTCTAAGCTTTTAAATTCAGATTCTAATTTTTCAATAATCTTGTTTTTATCATCTAGTTTCTTTATTACCTCTTCTTTAGAGTTTTTTAAAACTTCCTCTTCCTCTTTTAAGTCTTCTAAATTCTTATTAAAAGAGATAATACTTTCATTTAATGACTTATTTTCATTATCAATTCTCTCAGAATCCTTTTTTAGTGAATTTATTTTTTCGCTTTGAAGATTCATGTTTAAGTTAAGCTTGTCAAAATCATCTTTTTTTATGTTTAAACTTTCATTATCAATACTAATTTTTTCCGAAATTTTTGAAATTTCACTTTCTAGTAAGCCTAATTTACCAAATAAATTGTTTTTTTCTAAAGAAATATTTTCAAAATCTCTCTTTAAATTTTCTGCACTTTCTTCTAATTTTTTGATTTCTTCTTCTCTATTTTTTATATCTTTGCATGAAAAATTAATGTCATTTATCTTTAAAATTTCAAAGTCCTTTAAGTAAGCCTCAGCTTTTTCAGCTTGGTTTCTTAAATTTTCTTCTTGAAGAACAATTTCTGATAGAATATCTTCAATTCTAACTAAATTCTCCTCAGTCTTCAAAAGTTTATTAGTAGATTGAACTTTTTTATATTTATATTTAGAAATTCCAGCAGCTTCTTCAAAAATATTTCTCCTGTCCTCTGGTTTAGAGCTAAGTATTGACTCAATCTTGCCTTGACCAATAACAGAATACCCATCCTTACCTATCCCTGTATCCATGAAAAGTTCTTTAATATCTTTTAATCTGCACTTTTTATTATTTATAAGAAATTCACTTTCAAGAGACCTATACATTCTTCTAGTTACAGAAATCTCATTGTAAGGAAGGTTTAAAGATTTATCGCTATTGTCAAATACAATCGTAACTTCAGCTAGTCCAAGAGGCCTTTTAGTATCTGTACCTGAAAAAATTACATCTTCCATTTTATTTCCACGAAGATTTTTTACAGAAGTTTCTCCAAGAACCCAAGTAATAGCATCTGTAATGTTACTCTTTCCACTTCCATTTGGTCCAACAATGGCAGTAGTAGTCTTATCTAATTCAATTTTTGTTCTGTTAGCAAAGGACTTAAAGCCTTGCATTGTAACTGATTTTAAAAACATCTACTCACCTATAATAATCTCTTATATCAATAATTTCTCGGAATTTTCCTCTTATTTCAAGTTCAAAGTTATCTAAATTTTTTTCTCTCAAATTTATTTTTGATATTCCAAGTTTTTTTATCATTTCACTTTTATTTTTTGCCCTTTGTCCACTAATGTTAGAAATATTTTTGCCATTAGCAAAAATTAAAATCTCTTCACTAATATTTTTTGATTTCTCAAAATAGTTTAAGAGTCCTGCTTTAAAATAATAGGCTTCTACTAACTGTCTGTAAGCAGGATGAAAGGCTCCAGCCACAACATCCCCATTATAATTTATATTTTCCGTTGGCTGAAGACCAACTCTAATTACGTTAATATTGTTCTTATAATAAACATTAAGTAAATCGGCTACATACTTAATGGAAGTTTCTAAATCTAAGGCATTATAATTTCCATCCTTTAGATTTTTATAAAGATCCGTTTCTTTAATTACAAGAGTTGGATAAATTCTAACACAATAAGGTTCAAGTTTTACAAATTCTCTAGCTGTATAGAGAGATTTTTCCAAAGAATCTCCTGGGAGCCCCACCATTTGTTGTAACCCCAGTAAAAATCCATAATCCTTAATTAATTTTGAGGATTCATAGACACACTTTGCATCATGTCCTCTATTGGATAACCTTAAAACTTCAAAATCAAGACTTTGAACTCCAAGTTCTATAATATCTACACCATACTTTTTTAAATTGATTAAAATTTCATCATCAATTGCATCCGGTCTAGTAGAAAGCCTAATAAAATCTATAAGTCCCTTCTCCTTATACTTATATGCTACTTTTAAAAATTCACTTTGCTTATCAATTGGTATTGCAGTAAAACTTCCCCCATAAAAAGCAACTTCAACATTGTCTTTTCTTTTAAAATAAGAAAGATATTCCAAAATAGTATTTTCAACATCACTATTTGAAATATCTGTAGACATTCCCGTAATTTTTCTTTGATTGCAAAATACACAATCGTTAGGACAGCCATAGTGAGGAATAAAGATGGGAATTATATTTCTCTTTGACATTTTCCTCTCCTTTCAAAGGCATACCTTGCAGCTTCTTGTTGAGACTCTTTTTTTGTCTTTCCTTTACCTCTTCCAACCAAAACTTCGTCTAAAAATAACTCTGTATAAAAAGTTTTATCGTTATCTGGCCCTTCTTCTCTTACAAGTTTGTATTCAGCTTTTTTACCAGATTTTTGAACTTCTTCTTGAAGTTTAGTTTTAAAATCTATATTAAAAAGTTTGTAGCTATCTTCTTCTAAAAAATCTTGAAATAAATTCAAAACTATTCTCTTAGCATTATCAAAATTTGAGTCTAAGTAAATAGCACCTATTAATGCTTCTAATGCATCAGCTGAAGTGGACTCTCTCGTCCTTCCACCGTTTTTTATCTCGCCCTTGCCAAATTCTATTGCATTACCAAGACTTAGCTTTTTTGAAATGTAAAATAAAACTTTTTCATTTACTGATTCAGCTCTCATTTTAGTGAGCGATCCCTCTAAATCTTTTGGAAAATTTTTATAAAAATATTCCCCTATTACAAGACCTAGAACTGCATCTCCTAAGTATTCAAGTCTCTCATTACTCTCATAGGATTTCATATTATTTTCATTTACATAAGAACTGTGAGTCAAGGCTTTCTTCAAAAGTTTAATATCTTTAAAAGTATAATTTAATTTTTTTTCAAGAACTTTTAGATTTAACTTGGACATAAAATTATTAATCCAAATCCTCTACATAATCAATGACATCGCCAATAGTTTTAAGCTTTTCTAAATCTTCTTCAGAAACTTCTGTATCAAATTCTTCTTCAATGGTCATGACTAATTCAACAAGCTCAATGGAATCAGCATTTAAGTCATCTTGAAAATTCATGTTTTCATCAAGTTCATCAACATCTAGATTGAATTGTCCTGCAATAATTTCTAAAATTCTTTCTTTCATTTTTCTTCCACCTTATCTTTAATTTTTTTAACCACATTAGATTTTACTATATCAATTGCATACTTTGCAGCATTTTTTATTGCCTTGCTGTCAGAATTTCCGTGAGCTTTGATAATATTTCCATCAATTCCTAAAAGAATAGTACCACCAACTTCTTTTGCGTCTAAATCTTTAAATTTCTTCATTAAAAATTTACTAAATACCATTTTACTATTATCGTCAAGCTCAGATTTTTCTATGCTATGAAAAACATTCTTTACAGCAAAATCAACAACTCCTTCAATAGATTTCAAAAGAATATTTCCATCAAAGCCATCACATACAACAATGTCGACGTCGTTATTCATTATATCTCTTGCTTCAATATTTCCAACAAAATTTATAGAACTATCTTTAAGTATCTTATAAGTTTCTTTGTAAAGAGAGTTACCCTTCCCTTCTTCAGCGCCTACATTTAAAAGTCCAATCTTTGGATTTTCTATCTTATAATATTCTCTTAAAAAGATATTCCCAAGGTTCGCAAATTCTAAAAGAAGTTCGGGATTAGTGTCCATATTGGCACCAGAATCAATTACCATTGTATTTGATCTCATACCTGGAATTACCGTTGGGAGGACTGCTCTTTTTATTCCCTTAATTCTTCCAACGATTAAAAGCCCACCGGCTAAAAGTGCTCCTGTACTTCCAGCAGAAATAATCGCATCGGCTTTCTTTTCTCTTAATAAATTCATTGCTACAACAACAGAAGAATCTTTCTTTCGTCTAAGTGCAAAGGCAGGATCTTCATTATTCTCTATATTTTCTTTCGCATCAATTATTTCTACTTTGTCTATATTGTAATCTAGTTCTTGTAGATTTTCTTTAATAAAATCTTCTCTACCAACTAAAATAATGTCAGTATTAAATTCATTAGAGGCGTCGATTGCTCCTTTTATAATTTCGGATTTATTATCTCCACCATTTATATCAAAAATTAATTTCATTTCGACCTCCAGTAATAATTTTAATATATATCAAAAATTTAAAAAAATCAATGATAACGATTAAGCTCTAATTATCAACTTATAAAAGTTTATCATAAATAAATAAAAAATTATACAAAAAACTCGCTCAATTTTTCTTGAGCGAGTCTAAATAATTATAAAATTTATATTTTGTGAAATTATTCTTCTTCAGAAAGAGTTACATAACTTGCATATCTTTCTTTAGCATTTTCTTCTGCAACTTCATAAAGTTTTTCTGCTCTTTCAGGGAATAACTTTTTAAGTGAAGTATATCTAACTTCTCCATCTAAGAATTCTCTAAATGGTTTTGTAGGCTCTTTAGAATCTAGTATGAATGGATTCTTTCCTTGAGCTTTAAGTTCAGGGTTGAATCTATATAGATGCCAATAACCTGTTTCTACAGCTTTCTTTTCTTCTTCTACTGAGAATCCCATTCCTACTCTAATTCCATGATTGATACATGGTGCGTAAGCAATAATTAGAGATGGTCCATCATAAGCTTCTGCTTCTTTAATTGCTTTGAAAGCTTGGTTTTTATCTGCACCAAGAGCAATTTGTGCTACATATACATAGCCATAAGTTGTAGCCATTAAACCTAAATCTTTTTTCTTAGTTAACTTACCAGCTGCTGCGAATTGGGCAATTGCTGCTGTTGGTGTTGACTTAGAAGCTTGACCACCAGTATTTGAATAAACTTCTGTGTCAAGAACAAGTACATTTATGTTTTCGCCAGATGCTAAAACATGGTCAAGTCCACCGTATCCAATATCGTATGCCCAACCATCTCCACCAATTATCCATTGACTCTTCTTAACTAAGAATCTTTCAAGACCTTGTAGTGTTTCGATTATTTCGTCGGCTTTATCATTACCAAATTTCTTATCCAAAACTTTTAATACATTTACACTTGCAGCTTTTGATGTCTTGTAATCTTCTTTGCCTTCAATCCAAGCGTTAAATGCTTCATTTGCATCCTTATCAACATTAAGTTCGATAAATTCTTTCATTAGATTTTCAATTCTATTTCTTGTTTGTTCTTGAGATACTGCCATACCATATCCATATTCAGCATTATCTTCAAATAATGAGTTAGCCCATGATGGTCCATTGCCACAGTCATCTGTGCAATATGGCATTGATGGTGCAGATCCTCCCCAAATAGATGAACATCCTGTTGCGTTAGCAATACTCATTCTATCTCCAAATAATTGTGTAACAAGTTTTACGTATGGAGTTTCTCCACAACCTGCACAAGCTCCAGAGAATTCAAGATATGGAGTTTGGAATTGAGAATTTTTAAAGTTATTTGGCTCAATATTTTCTTCTTTAGATTTAATATGTTCAGAAGCATATTCCCAGTTAGCAGCTTGTACATCCATTTCATTTTCAAGTGGTGTCATTACAAGAGCTTTTTGTTTAGCAGGACACACTTGAGCACAATTTCCACAACCAGTACAATCTAATGGCGAAATTTGAATTCTATATTCATAATCTTCAAGTCCCTTACCGTTAGCTTTTTTAGTTTCAAATCCTTCTGGTGCATTTGCTTTTTCGTCTTTATCAACTAAGAAAGGTCTTATAACAGCATGAGGGCAAACTAATGAACATTGGTTACATTGGATACAGTTTTCAATTTTCCATTGAGGTACATTTACTGCTATACCTCTCTTTTCGTAACGGCTTGTTCCAGCTGGGAATGTTCCATCAGGCATATCAACAAAAGCAGATACTGGAAGGTCATTACCTTCTTGTCTATTCATTGGAATTAAAATGTTATTGATAAAGTCAGGTGCTCCTTTAATGTTAAAGTCCTTAGTAGTATCAGCATTTTTCCAAGAATCTTTTACTTCTACTTTTTTAAGAGCATCAATACCACGATCTACTGCTGCATAGTTCATGTTTACAATATCGTCCCCTTTAGCACCGTAATCTTTTACAATTGCTTTTTTAAGAAGTTTAACAGCTTCATCTATAGGAAGAACTTGAGAAAGGTTAAAGAATGCAGCTTGCATTACCATATTTGTTCTTCCACCAAGTCCAACTTCTGCAGCTATTTTAGTTGCATTAATTGTGTAAAATTCAATTTCATTATCAGCAATATATTTCTTCATATATCCTGGAAGATGTTCGTCAAGTTCTTCTTCACTCCAAATAGTATTTAGTAAGAACTTTCCACCTTTTTTAAGTCCTCTTAATAGGTCATAAGAATAAACATAGGATTGTTTTGAACAAGAAATAAAATCAGTTTCAGTTAATAAATAAGTTGAAGTAATCTTGTTTTTACCGAATCTCAAGTGAGACATTGTAACTCCGCCAGATTTTTTGGAATCATAGTCAAAATAACCTTGAGCGTACATATCAGTGTTATCACCAATAATCTTAATTGCCGATTTATTTGCACCAACTGTACCGTCTGATCCAAATCCCCAGAATTTACATCTAATAGTTCCTTCTGGTTCTGTTGTGATTTCTTCTTTAATTGGAAGTGATTTATGAGTTACATCATCAACAATACCAATTGTGAAATCATTTTTAGGCTCAGATTCTTTAAGATTGTCAAATACAGAAAGAATATCTGTTGGGTTAGTATCCTTAGATCCTAGACCATAAATACCACCAACAATAAGTGGTTTTTTATCTGATTCATAGAATGCATTTCTAATATCTAAATAAAGAGGTTGTCCTTCTGCTCCCTTTTCTTTTGTTCTATCAAGAACTGCAATTCTTTCTACAGTCTCAGGAATTGCTTCCATTAAGTGTTTAACAGAGAATGGTCTATAAAGATGAACTTTGATAAGGCCTGTCTTTTCTCCCTTTGCGTTTAGATAATCAACAACTTCTTCAATTGTTTCAGTTGCAGAACCCATTGCTACAATGATATTAGTAGCATCTTTAGCTCCATAATAATTAAATAAGTTATATTCTCTTCCAGTTAATTTAGAAATTTCTTTCATATATTCTTCAGTAATACTAACAATATCAGTGTAGTATTTGTTTGAAGCTTCAATTTCTTGGAAGTAAATATCAGGATTTTGTGCAGTACCTCTTACTTGTGGTCCCTTTGGATTTAAAGCTCTTTCTTTAAATTCTTTTACTGCTTCTTTGTCAACAAGCTTTGCCAAATCATCATAATTAAGTACTTCGATTTTTTGAACTTCATGAGATGTTCTAAATCCATCAAAGAAATGAACAAAAGGAACTCTACCTTTAATTGCTGATAAGTGAGCAACACCAGCTAGATCCATTGATTCTTGAACAGAACCTGATGCTAAAAGAGCACATCCTGTTGCTCTTGCTGCCATAACATCTTGATGATCTCCAAATATTGAAAGTGCATGAGATGCTAAAGCTCTTGCTGCTACGTGGAATACGCCAGGAAGTAATTCTCCTGCTATTTTGTACATATTAGGTAGCATAAGTAATAAACCTTGAGATGCTGTGTATGTTGAAGTTAGTGAGCCAGCTTGTAATGCGCCATGAACAGCTCCAGCAGCTCCTCCTTCAGATTGTAACTCCTTAACCAATACTTCTTGTCCGAAAATATTCTTTCTTCCGTGAGAAGCCCAAGCATCAATGTGTTCAGCCATTGGTGATGATGGAGTTATTGGGTAAATGCAAGCAACATCAGAAAAGGCATAAGCCACATGAGCGGCTGCTTCATTACCATCCATTGTTTTAAATGTTTTAGACATATTAGCCTCCTATTATTAATAATATAAATATTAACTAACTATACTGTTTATATTATAGAACTTTATTTAATAAATTTCAATAATATTATTAATAATGAACTTTCAAATATTTAAAAATAGCGAAAAATGAAAGGCGTTTCATAATGTGAAATCATATTTGTCTTCTAAAAATTTTATTTATCATTCATAAAAATAAATAAGAGCGTAATAATCTTACGCTCAATAATACTATTTTAATTTTTTTAACATTCTCTCATTTAATGCTAAGGCTGGATTATAACCTAATTCCTTTTGTTTATAATTTTTTGTAGCAACTTCTATTATAAGAGCTGTGTGTCTTCCTGGTTTAACTGGAATATCAAATTTTACCACATCAATTCCTAAAATGTTTTGATAATTGTTGTCCACTCCAAGTCTTTCATATTCCTTTGATTCGTCCCAATCTTCTAAGTTTACTACGACCTCTATTGCTTTTTCTTCCATTACAAATCCAATACCAAACATCTTTTGTATATCAATTATCCCTACTCCTCTGATTTCCATAAAATACTTTGTAATATCTGGAGACTTTCCTATTAGTTTTTTATCTATATTTTTTATGATAACTGAGTCATCTGAAATAAGCCTTGCACCATTTGAAATTAAATCAAGGGCTGTCTCACTCTTACCTATCCCACTTCTCCCAGTTATTAAAACTCCAATTCCAGATATATCCAACAACACACCATGCATTCTAGTAGTTGGTGCTAAGGCTTCATCTACGAAAGAAATAATTTTGCTGAAAATTTTTGATGTTGTATCTGGACTTCGCAGAATTGTAACATTATGTTTTTCTGCCAAAACTTTTGCCTGCGGAAATATTTCATTGTCTCTTGAAAATACAACTACAGGAATATTGTACTTAAATAATTTTTCTAATGTAGAATATCTTTCCTCGTCATCCAAAGAATTAATATAATGCCACTCTTGTGTGCCAATAAGCTGAATTCTATCTTTGACAAATTTTGAATAATATCCGCAAAGTTGAAGCCCTGGTCTATTAATATCG
>UMIY01003687.1_pt1 | contig 33084 bp, 10 predicted proteins | sample 1965921 | NCBI WGS metagenome assembly UMIY01 (sample SAMEA4836134, study PRJEB28245) | human gut metagenome | biome: gut microbiome; material: fecal sample | place: Denmark | collected 2008
ACAATAACATTTAATACTCCTGAAGCTTCATGGTATCTATTTGAATATTTAAAGGACAGATTTAAGTTAGAAATAGAAAATGATACTATTGATGATGTAGATGTAGAAGAACCTTTGTTTAAAAGCTTACGAAAAGGTAAATTACAAGCAAAATCTGTTTCTGCAAGTTTAAATAAATTAAATAAAAGAATGGGCAACAATAGGGATAAAAATGGGCATTATGGTAAATTCCGAATGCACAATCTGAGGTCGTTATTTTCAACAACTTGTAGGAGAAATATTCCTAATATTAATGTCCAATCTGATGATACGTATGGAGGAGATATAGTCAGTTTATTTACTGGCCATATCACTCCTAATAATCCATTAGCTTATGCTTATGATGCTGTACCAAGAGATAATCCTGACAGTTATGTTAGAAAGACATATCAGGAATTAATTCCTTATTTATCAATTCGTCCAATGAAAGTTACGGATTATAAACCTCAACAAGTTAAAGAAATGGAAGCAAAATTAGAAGAAATGGAAAAACAACAAACAGCACAGGCTGTTGAATCCGATAGAAAAGATAAACTTATTGAAGATTTACAGAAACAATTAAAACAAGCACAAAGTGATATTAAAGAGACAAATGATAGATTGTCATCTTCTATCGATTCTAAAAAAAGTAGTAAAAGGATTAAAAGATTAATTCGAGATTATTATTGTGATACTCATGAGTCTCCTTTATCAAGAGAAGATGTAGCTACATGGGAATTAGCTTATCAATTAGCTATGGAGGATATGTCTAATTTTAATGGGTCTGATGATAATATACAATCATATATTAATAAAGCTATGGTAAAACTTAAATTTAACCCTAATTTAATCGATGAAATATATGACAAAGGTAAAGTAGAAGCTGAAGAGACATATCTTGAATCAGAATTTTTATTTAAAACATATAGAAGAATTATTACTTATCTTGATAAAATGGGCGTATGGGACATGGTTAAAGATAATGAAAAAGACTTTAGACAAGCTGTTGCTGATTACTTGCTTTTAAATGAGTATATCCATAAAGAATTGTCAGAAGAGGACATTGCTGAAATATCAGAAGGAGTTATGATGGAGTTTTTTTCATAGATTTATGGCTCTTAAAATGTCATTTTTGGAAAATAGGGATAATTCAAACTTTATTTTCTCCTTTTATCTCTTTTTCTTATTTTCTTAATTGCTTTGTCAATTGCATTATTACTTGCATTGCTACATATTTTTTCTTCTTCATGTCTATGTAATTTTGATTTTATATATGTTTTATATATGCATCTTAAATAATTGAAAAAATGATTTATTAAATTGATAAAGCAATTAACTATGTAATTATGCAATTACTTTTTCATTTGGTGGGGGTGCAAGGGTGTTAGATATTTTCAGTTTATACACAATTTTTATATCATATTTGAAATATAGTATGTAATATTAACATGTGGGTGATAATATGTATTGTCCTGAATGTGGGAAGAGAATGTTAAAGAAGAATAATGTGTGGGAATGCCCTAACTGTGGCTGTAATTTCATAAAAAATAATAATGATATTTCAAATAAAATTAATGACTATCAAGAAAGTAATGACATGGTAGGTAAAATCATTGATGGTATTGGAAATGTAGCGGAACATGTTTCTGTTCAAGTTAAAAAAGAAGGAGCATATATTAAAAATAGAAATAATAAAGATTCAACAGTGTTGGTTGATGATAATGAACTGATTCTTTCTAAAGTTGTTTTAGATGGTGTTGATTTTGTTAATGCTAAAAAACAAGAAAGAGATGAAGCTAAAAAAATTAAGGATGCTAAGAAAAAAGAAGAAAAAGAAGCAGAAAAAGTTAAAAAACAAGAAGAAAAAGTTAAAAAAGGCGAAGAAAAGGTTAAACAAGAACAAAAAAATAGACCTGAAAATGCTTTATTTTATATTGATGGGAGGGAAGGCACTCTTGCTATTTTTGATGAATATATTCAACTTGATTTTACGGGAAGTGCATTAAAACAATATTTAAGTAGAATGGGAGGAGTTAAAAAAATTTATTATCCACAAATCAATAGTATTCAAAAAAGAGATGCTGGTAATGTGATATTGGGGTCAATAGAATTTGAAGTCCCTGGAATGAGTTATAGTGGAAGAGGCGGGGGAAAAAGCGAAAACATCATTCATTATGAATATTACTATCAAGAAGAAGCAGATAAGATTTATGAGTTTGTCAATCAAAAAATTTTAAATATACAAAATAAAGTAAATCCACAACCAAACACTTCCGATGAATCAAATGCTCTTTCAGAGCTTAAAAAGGCTAAAGAATTATTAGATATGGGGGCAATTACACAAAAAGAATTTGATAATATTAAAAAAGATTTGTTAAATTAATATTCATATTATTTGAACTAAATTGATTAATTGTAATAATTAATGATTTTATAATATCATAAATAATTAATAATGGTGAAATTATGGGAAAAGTATGCTGTCCAAACTGTGGTGTAGAATTAAATGATTCAGTTAAATTTTGTACAAACTGCGGTACAAATATGAGTGAAACTATGAGAAAGATATACTGTTCTGAATGCGGAACAGAACTTGAAAATTCGATTAAATTTTGTCCAAATTGCGGTACAAGAACAAATGATGCAGAACAATCTAATAACTAATTTAATTTCAATGAAAATAATACTAATGCAAATAATAATGCTTTTAAAGGCTCTGAAAAAAATAATAAATCATTCGGCGGAGGATTCATAGCTAATAAGCTTAAAAAAAGTAAGACTGTAGATGCTTTTTTCGACAAAACTGGTTCATTAGGGTATAAACAGATAGATAAGGTTGATAGTAGTGCGAATCGGAAACTTTTTGAAAAAACTGAACCCGTATTCTTAGAAGTCTTTGATTCAATTGAAGATAATTATATAAAAGCTATATTGATATTTGAACGAGAAAAACGTAATACAGTTGATGGGTATGGAATAATAGGTGCTGTTGCAACAACAGTTAATACTCCAACACGTGGAATGTCTCATGATGAAGCAGTTCAATTTTATTTTGATATTGTGGATAATATTGAAAGTGAAATTGCTGAAGAAAAGCAAAAGGGTATTTTTGATGAAGAAAAATTTTATAAGAGAAAACAAAAGGAATCTTCATTAAGTAAACTTAGTTTTTAAAAAAATTGCTGTATATTATGATTCAAAGAGTATATAATAGTTTCCATTATCTTATTTCTTTTATATTGATTGTGGTTGTTAGTATGGAAGATATAATTAAATACATTAACAATTCGAAATATCGAGCTAAAATAATAAAATCATTAGGTGATGATTCTAAATTTCCATCTGTAATAGCTAAAGATACTGACATACCATAGAACCAAGTTAGTTTTCTATTAAGCGGATTAACAGAAAAAGAAATTGCTGAAGTAATTAATCCTGAAGTTCGTAAAGGTCGTACTTATCGTTTAACTGAATATGGGCTTGACATATTGGATAAATTATAGTATTGTTCTTTTTTTGAACATAATGTGCATTAATGCTGTACCTTTTATTTTTCCATGTTTTGAGTATTGATGCTCGGAAAAGTGAAAATATGACCAGAACCTTATTTTATCTCGTATTAATCGCTAATTACTTATTTTATTGCTTAATCTCATATTCACCTTTGAGATTAATAACTAGTATGATACTTTTAAGTGCATTAATGGGTTTTATTAAAAATAGGGTATTAGTTTTATCAGATCCTACGATGTAGCACATTTAAGTACAACATTAATTTTCATCAGATTACCACATATTTGCTAAATTTCAGCAAAAGATAGCTTTAACACTACATTTTTATTTTTATCAAGAAGCTCAATTATCAAGTATTTAATCAATTACTTGACTGATTGCTTATTTTCCTAATTTTTTTGTTGTAGACTTTGTCAAATATGTAAGGACAATATTTTTTTCTTCAGCAGATAAAAAAGTTGTTCTATATATGATTATATTAATCTTATTAATAACTACTCTAAATGCTTATTTAAGCAATTGAGCAATTAATAGCTAGTTTCGTTTGTGTGGATTGGGTTGTTTTCTGTTGTGTTGTCAAATGTTTTTGTGGTAATGGGTAAAATAGTGGAGGTAATGGCTGTTTCATATGTGGTGATTGTAACAATTTTATATCATGTTTAATATACATATATTTAAGGTGGTATCTTATGGGTAAAATTTACTGTACAGAATGTGGCACGCAATTAGATGATTCCGCATTGTTCTGCTCTAAATGCGGGGCTTCTGTTGAATCAGATGATGTTAATGGTGCTAAAACAAATACTTCTGCGAATACGAATAATTCAACAAATGAGACCGTAAATAATTTAGTAAATACGATTCTAAAAGAACCTAAAATTATTATACTTCTTGTAGTTGTTTTTTTATTGATTGTTGGTGTTTTTGCTCTCATGGGCAGCGGTAGTGATTTAGTTGATGTTACTGAGGTAGTATTTGAAACAGGAATCCATTATGGAGATACTCCATTTGGTGGAGCTATTGAATCTGCTGCGACAATGTATGCTGATGAGCAACAAGAAAAGGTATTTGAGGAAACTGGTAAAACTTTATCAGAAAAAGAATATCAAGACTTGCAAGATAAATATATAAAAGAACATGGAGGCACAACTAATGATAATGCTGGGGAATATGTAGCGGCTGTTGCTTTTAAAATAATCCCTAAAGAAACAATTTCTGGTGTAAATTCATTTAAACTTAATAATTTTAAAGTTACATATGAAAATGGCGTTACTGAGGATTTAGGTAGTATAACATTTAATAATAAGAATACTTATCTCGCAAATAATGAATATGGTTTTCATTATAAATATTATACTAATGAGGATGTTCGTAATCAGAAAGTTCATATTAGTGCAGATATTGTTATAGATACTCTTAATGAACAAAATAAAGTTATTGGTCATCTTGATTATGATGTAACTGCTGATGCATGGTCTGCAACATATGCTTAAAAATGTTTTTTTTTATTTGTGGTGAAGAGTTGTCTATTTGACAACTCCAACTTTTTTTAAAAAATCTTCAGCCAGTTCTCTATCCTCATCTGTTAGTTCAAATGGAATAGCTATGTCATTGCATTGTTCTGTCAGATAATAGATGCTCTGTTTCCCATCTTGATATTCAATGCTGTCAATGTAGCCTTTCTTCACCAAACGATGTATTAATGACTGAACATTATCTATGTTCTTGTATGCTTTGTATTTTGAGTAATGTCTGCGTATATCACTTATTCTAAAGAAAACATTTTCTTCATGGTCTGATGATGTTCCACCTAATTTATACATCTTCAGCAATCGCTTAATTGCTTGTTTTTCTTCATAATCTTTCAAATCTGCAAATGTATCAGCATCTACATCATCAAATGACTCCAAAACATTATCATAATAATTATCCAATGGATTATTAGTATTTTCATTATCTGACTCATTTTCAATAGCTGTATTGATTATAGTTAACTCTGTGCTTTTGCCTTTCGCCATAATCATCTTTAAAAAGTCAGATTCATATGGTATCAATGCATTCTCAAGAGCTACTTCTTTCATGTATTCGTTTATTTGCTTTTCACTTGCTACCAAATACCCATTAATTTCATCGCAATCAAAATATGTTAGTCTACAGTAAGAATCAAATAGTTCTAATGATTGCTTTAATTCTCGTTTAGGTACATCACCATGTAATGCGAACCTTTTGAACACACTACCATACGGATTTATTATAGTCAAGTCCATACTCGTACATTTGAGTAAATAGCTTTGAAATCTCTTAAGTTCTTGCTCAGCTTTTTGCTTTGCTTTGCTCTGTGGCGAATTGGGATACTCTTAACATGCCATTAATATTTATTTTTAGTTTTTTTTATTTGGATGAAATTTGATTTAATCTTTTTTTAGCTATTTTTTTATTTTATGTATGAATTATTAACATTTTTTAATAATCTTTAAGATAATTTATAAATTAATTTTCATTTTATTGTTTTTTAGTTATTCAAAACTTTAGCAAGTTTTATATATTGTAAAGTATTATTTACAATTATAGTAATTTATAATAATATTGCTATACTTTTAAAATAATTAATTGGAACAGGGGGTGAAAAGATTAAAAGGTTAAATAAAAGTGCATTTATTATTTTTTGTCTATTATTAATGTTTATTATGACAATGGGCATAGTATCTGCGCAGGATGTTTCTAACAACGAAACAATAGTTAGTAATGATGTTCTAGGGGATGTTATAGGTGTTAGTGTAGATGAAGTTAGCAATATTTATTATACTGATGTAATTTCTGCTAATGCTGGAGACAGTAGTATTGATATTCATACTAAGGATTCTTATAATCCAACTACAAAAACCTGGGTTGAAGACGGAGTGGATTTAGTAGGTGTTAATATTACAGTTTTGGATTCATCAAATAATCTAGTATTTGCTGGTAAAACTGGTGCTGGAGGTGCTTATTCAATTGGTAATTTAGCTGCCGGCAATTATAAAGTTCAACTTAGCTATTCTACTTATGAGACTCACACAGAAAATGTAAATCTTGGAAGTCATTCTTCTGTTTTAGTTAATTACATGTTTGTTCCAGATATTATGCTTTTAGTATCTTATGAATCACACTCAGAAAAAGTAGACTATTTAATGAGTTTATCTAAAAGGGTTGCATATATAAGTACAACTGACTATGACAAGACTAGAGAATGGTTATTAGAGTATGCTAACTTCGTGCATGTTGATATGTTTGCTGAAGGTCCATATAGTCTTTTTACTTCTCAGGTGTTAAAGAATTTGTTAAGCTCTTCACCAGCTAATGCAAAATATAATGTTGCTTATACTTTTGGTGTTTATAATGATGAAATAATTAAGAATATAGGTATTCATTTTGTAGGAGCAAGTGCAGCAGATAATTCTTACAATACTGTTGAAAATACATATATAGGTTCTTATTTCCAGGCTCAGGATATTAATAATTCTGATGTTTTAAAATCAAACATGGAAAATTACTTGAAATATGTTTATTATTTAATTAATCCTCAAAAATACACAAATCCTACACTTCAGGAAGGTGGGGCTCCCCAATTAAGTCCTGAATGCGGTATTTACCATCCGGATTTTGGAATGTTTTCTGTAGTTCCAAAAGCCAGTGAAATTAATCAGTGGATTCTATCACATCCTGGATATAATGATGATAAAAAGGGAAGTTTAAATTGGATGACTGGAGAATATGAGCAGTGGATGAAAACTGAATTGAATCCTGCAGAATTGTTCAGACAATTTGAAAACAAATATATGAATATGAAAAATCCTGAAACCAAATTCATAGCTATTGCTTCTTACTACTGTGGTGGAAGTGTTGTGGATGCTTTGATTAGAACTTATGAAGCAAATGGTAGATCTGCTTTTAATATATTTAAAACAGGTATTACTCCATCAATGTCTTCAATTTTATTAACTCTTACTCAAACTTCTCAAATTGGTATATCAGCTATAGCTTCATTATACAGCTGGTCTCTAGATTATGGTAAAGGATCTGCTGAAGATGATTTGGTTAAAATTAATTTAACTGTTGTTAAAGGTTTGGTGGATATTTCTCAAACCAGTTTTGACAGTGAACTTGGTGCTCAAATGGAGTGGACATTTTCAGTTTCTATTCCTAGCTTTGAAGGAGTCTTTGGTCCTGTTATTTTATCATATAAAGATAATATGGGTAAAGTACATGTTGTGCAGTCCGGTATAGAAAAAATGGTCAAAATGACTACTGGATGGGCAGATTTAAAAGATATGGATAATTCTTCCAAAGTTGTGTCAGTTGTTTTGTACAATTATCCGCCGGGTAAAGCAGAAATTGGTGCATCTTATTTAGATGTTTTCCAAAGTGCTCATGATATACTTGAGCATTTAGCTGATGCGGGATATGATATTGGAATGGATAAGTCCGACATTCCGTCTGTTGATGATTTGTCTGATTTAATAATTGAAATGGGTAACAAAGGTACCTGGGCTCAAGGTTTGTTAAATCAGTATGTTGAAAAATATTGGAATCAGTTAATGGAACATCATCAGTTGATTACATTAGATGAGTTTTATAACTTGACTAAAGATATGAATCAAACATTGTATAAGCAAATGGTTGACCGTTGGGGTGCCGGTCTTGGAGAAATAATGGTATATAATAAGACATATATTGTAATTCCAGGAATGTGGTTTGGTAAGGTATTCATCACTTTCCAACCAAGTAGAGGTTGGGAGGAGATTCAAAATTATCACGATTTGACATTGCCGCCTCATCAGCAATATGTTACCTTTTATAAATGGTTAGATAAGACTATTGGTTGTGATGCAATTATTAATTTAGGTACTCACGGTACTGTAGAGTGGTTACCTGGTAGAAATATTGGTGTTCATGAAGGTGACTGGACATTTGAGTTAACATTAACTCCTACTATATATCCATATATTGTATCAAACCCTGGGGAAGCTATGGTAGCTAGAGATAGGATAGGTTCTATGATGATCACTCATATGACTCCTGCAATGGTAATTTCAGAGTTATATGGTAATTATACTACATTATCCAATTACATCGACCACTATAATGAACAAGTAAAAAATAATGTTTCAGCTAATGCAGAGGCTTATAAAAAGTTAATTTTAGAATTAGCTCCTACTTTAGGTTTTGACAAACCTGCTGATGGTCAAAAATTTGATGATTGGCTTGAAGGATTACATAATTACTTGGATAGTATGGCAGAAGATTTCAATACTTTCGGTTTACATACTCTTGGTAAAGTTTTAAATGGAACTGAACTTGTTGAAGAAGTTATTACAATAACAACTTCAAGAACTGATGTATATACTCAAATATTGCATCATATTTATCCAGAATTAAAAAATAAGGATTACTATGATGATATTAAAGGTGACCGTCAGTATGAAGGTCAAAAATTAGTTGTAATTAACTGGTTTAGGTCATTTGTTGAAAATCTTGTAAATGGTACAGCTAGTGTTGATAAATTAGCTGGAATGGATGAGTTTAAAGTTTATAACAAATCTTCTGGCTTATATGAATCATTAGTATTTGCTTCAAAAGTAATTTCTCAAATACAAAACAATAATGAATGGAATGCATTGTTAGCAGCATTATCTGGTAGTTATACTACTGCAGGTTTGTTTGCAGATCCTGCTTATAGTGATTCAATACCTACCGGACATATTGGTCACAGTTCTGATGCTTCAAAAATGCCTTCTAAAGCAGCTTATGAGTCTGCAGTAAATGTTGTAGATTTGCTTCTTGCAAATTATTATGAAGAACATGGAAGCTGGCCTGAACTTACTGCTTTAATATTGTGGGGTACTGAAATATTAAGGACTGAAGGTATTGGTGTTGCAGAATTTATGTATTTCCTCGGCTGTAAACCGACATGGTCCAGATCTGGAGACATTACTGGTGTTGAGTTAATTCCAATTAATAATTTAACTGTAAAATTAAGTAATGGTTCAGTGGTAAACAGACCTAGAGTTGATGTATTTGCAAGTATGGTTACAAGTAATACTAATTGGATTAAATTAATGTTAACAGCTGTTAGTTTAGCTTTAAATTCCACTGATGATGATGTTTCAAACAACTTCCTGAAAAAGCATTATGCTGAAAATCCGATGACTGATAGGTTATTTGGTCTTCCTGGTGCTGTTTTGGAAGGTACTGGTATGAATTCTCTTATACCAAATACTGCAAACTGGAATATCACTACAATTAATTCGGATTTAGCGGATATTTATCTTAGCAGAGTATCTTATTCCTGGACTCTTGATGAACATGGTAATATCGTAATTAACAACGAAAGGAAAAACTATGAATACTTGCTTGGTAAAGTTGATTTGATTACTCAAAACTTTGATAGTACTTGGAGATTCTTCGATTCTGATGATTACTATGACTGGTTTGGTGGTTTATACAATGCAGCTAAACAGTTAGGTGCTAAACCTGACACTGCATTTGTGGATATAAGGAATAAAAATGACTATATTAGTAGAACTTACGATGAAGAGCTTGAATTTGAAATTCGTAGTAAAATATTAAATCCATTATATTATAATGCATTATTCAGTACACGTGCAGGTTCATTATCCTATGCTGCTCAAATGCAAAATTTATATGGTGGTTTGATTGTAGCTAATAAGAATTTAAACACCCAATTAGGTAATGAAATAGCTAATACTTATTTGGGTCTTGCAAGTGGTGTAGGTAATGTTGCTCAAGCAGCTGCTTGGCAATCTATGGCTGCATGGATGATGTATTTAAATTATCAAGGTAAATGGGATGCTAGTCCAGACATGGTGACTAAATTAGCAGATAATATGATTCAAATGGCTATTCAGTATGGTGTTGCTTGTTGTCACCACACATGTAAGAATTTGGATTTCAACATGAAACTTATACAGTCTAGTTCATTATCTTCTGCTGATAAAGCTAAGTATTCTCAAATATTGGCTCAAGCTACATTAACTGATCCTCTTTACAAAGATGACAGTAGCTCTGATAGTTCTAATCCTGATGATTCAAATGGAGATACTTCAGATACTGATGATAATAATAATGACCAAGTCTTGGTAAATGGAACTACTAATAATGATCAAAGTGGCAGTGGTGAAGCTGGTGGGGCAACTGCGGCGGGATTAGATACTTCTGTTGATCCGGCTGATGCAAAAATTGCATCACCTCAATCTAAAGATGCTTCTTCACAATCAGATTCATCTAAAGGTCAATCTGGAGCTACTGCTCATGAAATTTCTAAAAGTTCTGCATCTAAATCTGCAGCTGGTCAATCAAGTACTCCTGTTGTACTTATTATTGCAGTAATCTGTTTGATTGCAATATTTGTCGTCGGGTATGCTAGAAACAAACACGAAAACGATGAAGATGATTATTAAATCATTCTTCATTTAATTTCTTTTTTTATAGTAATTTTTAAATATTTTCCCTTACCATAACTTTAATTATAATGTATTTTTTGCAAGGTATACTTTATTGAACTTTGCTTAAATTATATTTAATATAATTAATGATGTGATATAAAATGGTAAAAAATATTAAATTTTCTTTAATTTTATTATTATTGATTTTTGTATCTCTCGGAGCAGTTAGTGCTGCTGAAGATGTTAATGCAACAGTTGATGATAATATAATTTCAGATAGTATGGTATCTTATGAGCCAGTTAGTTATAATTACTATTCTGATAGTGGTGTTATAGCTGCACCTGCGTCTCATACAGTAAGTTCATCTAATTATGGTACTTATTTTGACGAGAATGGTACTCTCAAATCATCTTCTGTTAATTCTGGAGATACTATGAGTTTGGATGGAACTTTCAGTGATAAAAAATTTATTTTAAATAAACCTTTAAATGTTGTAGGTACATCAACTAATAAAATGCAGGATTGTACTGTGGTTCTTTTAAAAGAATCCTCTGGAAGTAGTGTATCTAACTTAAATATTGCAAATAAAGGTACTGATATTCAGGGAATATTTCTTAATGAGGCTACCAAATGTAATATTTTCAATAATAAAATAAACAATTCCGGTCCAAGTTCTTTCCCTATTGCTTTAAATCCGGGTTCTAGTTATAATAATATTACAAACAATGTGCTAGCTACTTATGGAGCAACTTATGGGCATGGTTCCAGGTCTACTTCTTTAATTGTACTTGGTGGGGCTCATTACAATTACATAGCTGATAATTATTTATACACTGATGATGCAAATGGAATTTATTTGTCCAGTTATGGTGGGGGAGCTTTTGTTGGAGCTATATCTAATTACAATGTAATTTTCAACAATACTATAAAAGCAACAATTGTTCCAACTTCATGGAATTATGCTATTCAGCTTATGGGAAATTATAACAATGCAAGTTCCAATACTATCATCGGTAATTACAGATCCATTTCTTCTACTGGTGTAGGTACTATTGTAACTGATAATAAAATTATCAATGCTACAGGTAAAGATTTCAACACTAATGAAACTGTAGGTGGGGACTATGCAATTGCTGTAGGTAATTCCTCTTTAGTTTCCAATAATATAATTCAAAATGCATTACTTATGGGTGCTGGAATTCTTGCAGGAGATTATTCCAATGTAACTGGTAATGTTGTTGACATTCATGGTAACGGTTATGGAATTCAGGCAGAAGGTAATTATATTTCAATTAAAAATAATAATGTAACTACCAATACTTCTGCAGGTATTTTTCAAATGGGTAAATATGATTATTTAACTGTTACAAATAATAATATAGTTTCCAATACTGGTGTTGGTGTTTTACTTAAAAAAGTGTCCAGCACTAAATTCCCTGCAAATATTGTTATTACAGGTAATGACATAACTACCACTAATAAATATGCAATTGATGCTGCTGAAGCAGATAAAGATACTTACACAATTTCAAACAACAAATGTCATGGTTCTTTAATATTAACTCCTGAAGGAGCTGTAGATCCATCAAAACCGGTGTATGTTTTTAATGGTACAATTTACACAGTTACGGAAAGTAATTATTCTAGTTTCTTTGATGAAAACGGTAATTTAAATCCAGCTATTAAAATGAGAGATACTTTAAACTTTGTTGGAAACTTTAACAATAAAATAATGCTTATTACTGAAGGTATTAAAATCCTTGGTAAAAATGCTGTTTTTACTGATTCAATGTTTAAAGTAACTACAAATCATGTATGGATTGAAAATGTAACTATCATTAATAAAAACTCTTCTTCTTTAAATAGATGGGGAGTTAATGTAGTTGATACTAATCAGGTAATGATATTAAACAATAATATTAGTGTTGTTGATCCGAATGCAGCATATGCTATTTATATTTACAGATCAGGTAATGTTGAAGTGGTAAATAACACTCTTTACTCTCACGGTAATTATTTAACTTACACAGTTCTCGGATATGGTGCAGAAAATTGTGCTATTTCTGGAAACGTAATTAATACTTTAGGAACTGGTGAATTACATTTATATGAAGCTTCAAAATGTATTGACGGTAAAAATGATGTTAAAGAAATTTTCAGAACCTATGGTATTTTAATGATTTATTCTTCTGACAATGAAGTATTAAACAATAATGTAACTGTTAAATCTTTAGTAAATCAACCTAGAGCTACTGTTAATGGTAATTTTTCCACTAATTCATTAGTAGGTATTGATTTCTACTTTGATTCAAGTAACAATATTATTTCTGGAAACAATATTCATGTTGAAGGAAAAGACAATTATTTATATGGTATGGGTGTAATCGGATCTGAAACCGGTTCAGGATCTTCTAAATATTCTTCAAATAATAAATTTGTTGACAATAATGTGGAAGTTATCGGAAATTATTTTGCAACAGGTATTATAGCAGGTTATAATTCAAAAAATAATTTAATTAAAGATAATGATGTAAAAATTTCAGCAGATAATGTAAATTATGGTATTACTTTAGAATTATCTCAATCTTCCACTATTGTAAACAATAAAGTTAATGCAGCTGCAGAAGTTATTTATGGAATGGAAGCTTATTCTTCCAACAACAATAAAATTTCCGGAAATATTATTTCTGGAACTGGAAATATGGTTTATGGATTTGCAGGTTATGCATCAAGTAATAATGTTATTTCCAATAATAAAATAACTTCCAATGGTAATGGTAAAGCAATTTCATTTAAAAATTATGATTCAATTAAAGAAGGAAATGCAGGAATTCGTTTTGTAGCTATTTCAACTGGTAATATAATAGATAATAATGAAATTGTATCTAATGTAGGTTATCCTGTAGATTTAGATACTAAATCTGTTAACAATACTATTACTAACAATTACTTGGTTGGAAAAGAAGGCAGTGGAAATGACGGTGTAAATAATAGTAAAAACAATATTGTCAACAATAATTACAAATATATCTTTGAAAATGTTGTATTTGCAGATGTAACTGTATCTTATTTAGACAATGCAACCATTAAAATAACTGCTAAACTTCCATACACCGGAGGTCTTGCAGCTCAAGCAGCATTCTACATAAATGGTGTAAAAATTGGAAGTGCTGTTTTCAATGATGGTGTTGCTACTTTAAAATATCAATTAAATGAGTCCTATGTTCCTGGATATTACTCAATTACTGCTGTTTTATCTAAAGTTAATTATAAATCAGTTAATGCAACTGCTAATTTAATTGTAACTAAAGGAAAATTAAACATTAAAGTAGATGAAGTAATTGGAAAAGCAGGTAATAAAGTTTATTTCACAGCTACTGTTAAAAATGTTTTAGGCAATGGTGTAAGAGGAATTACTGTTGAATTCTTCACTGATGGAAGATATGCCGGAAAAGCTGTAAGTGATGAAAACGGAATAGCTAAATTTGTTTATGAAATACCTAAATCTTTCACAGGATCACATCCAATATCTGCCAATGCTAGTGAAAATAATTACTACTTAGGCAGTTCTGCTACTTCAAAATTAACTATCGGAGATATGGTTTACACTGTAATTTCAGCTAAAGATGTTGTAATGTATTATAAAAACGGAACCCGTTTAGAAGGAACTCTTAAAGATTTAAACGGTAATGCAATTGCAGGAGCTGATGTAAAAATAACTATTAATGGTGTAACTTACACTAAAACCACAGATAAAGATGGTAAATTCTCAATGGGTCTTAATTTAGTAGCTGGTGAATATTCAGTTTACATCAAATTTGATTCCAATGCTAAACAGTGGGGCAGTGATGCTAAAGTAAATGTTTTAATAAAATCTACTATTTCAAGTAGGGATGTTACTAAAATGTTTAGAAACGACACTCAATATTATGCTGTATTCTATGATGGGCATGGTAATTTATTAAAAAATACTGAAGTTAAATTTAATATTAATGGTGTATGGTATACTAAAAAAACCAATGCAGTCGGTACTGCTGGTTTAAATATTCAGTTATATCCTGGCAAATACATTATTACAGCTGTTGGTCCTAATGGAGAACAGAAAGGTAACACAGTTACAGTTTTATCTTTACTTACTGAGAACCATGATCTTGTAAAATACTTTAAAAATGCATCTGCATATTCAGTTAAAGTAATTAAACAGGACGGTAGTGTTGCAGGAGCTGGTGAAAAAGTAACATTTAACATCAACGGTGTATTCTACACTAAAACAACTGATGCAAATGGTGTAGCTACTTTAGGAATTGGTTTACTTCCGGGAGACTACATTGTTACTGCAATATACAAGGACTGTATGGTTTCCAATAAAATTACAGTTAAAAATGTAATGTTTACTGATAATTTAGACATGAAGTATAATGACGGCAGCAAATTCACAGCTACATTAATTGATGGTCAAGGTAAACCTTATGCAAATCAAAATATAACATTTAATGTTAATGGTGTATTCTATAATAAAGTAACTGACAGTAATGGTATTGCTTCTTTAGGTATCAGATTATTGTCCGGTAAATATATTATTACTTCTATCTGGGAGAATTTACAAATTGGAAACATTATTACTATTAGACAATAAGTAAATAACTTTTATTTACTTACTTTTTTCTTTTTTTGAATATTATTAATATTTTTTAATTGTTTAATTAATTTTTCATCAAATTTTTATATTATTTGTTTTTATTCAGATATGCTTTTTAAAAATTGTATAAAAATTTAAATATATATCATGTCAGATATTTATAACATAGTCAATTTAATAATATTTTTATTCTATTTTGTTGGACTATGATTTTATTTAATTAATTTAAAGGGAGGTGAAAATATTAAAAAACAGGGTATGTTGATTTTGGTAATGATTTGTTGTTTTATTTTATCATTAAGTGCAGTTAGTGCAATAGATGATACTGATAATTCTACAATTGTTTTGGAACAGAATGACAACGTAATTATTAACCATGAATCTAATAATTTGGATATTGGTAATCAGGATATTGTTTTAAGCCCAATTATTGGCGGCAAAACTATTGAAATTACTCAAAATAATTATGATAATTATTTCTACAAATTCAATGGTCAAATCAAAAATGAATCAGGAATTGTAGCTGGAGATACTTTAAAAATAGGCAATATATCTGATAGAGGTTTTGTTATTGATCGTCAGTTAACTTTAATGCCTTTAGATAATACTTCTAAAATTTCAAATGGATTTATTCATTTAGTTAAAGGTAGTGACGGATCTACAGTTTCAGGACTTACAATTAACAATACTAAAGGCGCATTATCTATTAATGGAATATATGTAGGTCAGTTACACGGTATTTGGATAACTAAATCTAACAATAATACAATTGTTAACAATACAATTAGAATAGCTAATGCTGCAGGTGTTTATGCAATGCCTATGGGATGGTCTAGCTATAATAGAATTATTGGTAATGATATGAGTACTTATATTACCTGTGTAATGGTTATGGGTCAATGTCATTATAATATAATTTCTAAAAATAAATTGGAAACTCTGGATTATAATGATTTGATAGTCAGTAACCTGATTTACTTTAATCCCTTTGGACATGCAGATTATGGTGGATCACCGTTATGTTTAGGTAATGTTATTTCAGATAATTACCTTAAAGCATTTTGTAATGGGGCAATGTCTATTGTTTTACAGTTAGTTTATGAAAACCATATCAACACAACTATTGCTAATAATACTATTATTCGCGGCAGTTATGGTATTAGTTTATATTCTGATAATGCTACAGTATATAATAATACTATTATAGAAAGCAGTATTTCAGTTTCTGCAATGGGTAAGAATATATCTGTTACCTATAATAATGTAACTGGAACTAGTCAGGGTAATGGTATTTTAGTTAATGGTGAAAAAGGATATTCTGCTATTGTTGCACACAATAATGTAACATTTACAGATATTTATTGTGCTATCGGTTTAAGTAATTATACTGAAGCTTTTAACAATACTGTTAATATTAAGAATTATGGTGTAGGTATTAGTATTACTGATAATTGTTCTTATGTTCATGATAATAAAATTAAAGTTAATCATGATAATGCTATTACATTTATCGGATGTAATAATACTATTTCAAATAATATGATTGATACTCATGCTGTAGGTATATCTGTAACTTCCACATCAAATGTCATGAGATATTATTATAATAATATTTTAAACAATGTTATTCGCAGTGAAAGTTATGGTATTTCTATTAAAGGTTTAATCTATAAAACTACCATATCAGGTAATGTAATTGAAACTAATGCTAGTGTTGGTATCTACAAAGAGATTACTGATGAACTTGCAGACAATAACTCTGACAACATGATTAATGGGGTTATTTATGATGCAACAGCTTTAGTTATTAATGATGACAATTTCTACAAATACTTTGATGAAAGAGGTTATTTGAATTATACTTTTGAAGCAAATAAGACTAAAGTAATCTTCTTTACATTCTTATCTAACAAGGATGTATTCATAACAGAAAAAATCAATATTATTAGTAATAAACAAAGCAATCTTTTATTTAATGTTACTATTTCATTAAGCGGAGATGCTAGCGGATCATTAATTCGTGATTTTAATTTCTATAATATGAATAAAGAAGCGATAGTCTTAAATGGTGTGGATGATGTTTCGTTATCTAACAATAATATTACATTAATGTTGAAGGATAAAAGTCCTGCTAATTCAGCTATTTCAGTTGTTGATGTATGCAATGGCATAATTCTAAAAAATAATAATATTTATATTAATTCAAAAGCTGCTTATGCTTATGGTATTAGTATGCCTGCTTATAATCCTATAAGATTAACTTATAATAAAGCAATGTCTTCAGGATTTAGAATTTCCGGAAATACTATTATCATGATTGGTACTGGTGTAACTGAAGCTATTTATGCTGATGTTTTAACTGAAAGTGAAATTATGGGAAATAATATTAATATTATTTCTGATGGTGCCGCTTACGGTATTGCAAGCTGTAATGTTATTGGCAGTCCCCATGATTTGAATATTTCTAATAATAATATTGTTATTCATTCTAAGGATATGGCATATCTCATCGAGTTGCATAAAAATTATAATGTCACTTTTGTGAATAATTATCTTTATGGTAATTCTAACGGTGTTTATGGTATTGGCACATATATGTCAGACAACATTTCTATTATAAACAACACTTTCAATATCTTTGGTGGTAATTTATCTAAAATTACTGAAATTCATGATATATTGGGTATTGGACAAGGGGCTATTGGATTAATTAAATTTACAAATAATACAAATATTACTGGTAATTTAATTTATGCTAATGTAACAACTCCAATATTTATTGAGAATAATACTTCTATTGTTGAGTTAGGTGTTACTTATTATGTTATTGATGATAATAATCATGGAATATACTTTAATGATACTATAAACTCTAAAATTATTAAAAACAATGATGTGTTGCTACTTAATAATTTAACTAAAGGTCAAACTTTAAGTATTGATATTTCAGTTAATATCACATATTATAAAGAAAATGTAAGTTCAATTGTTAACCTGATTCTTAATAGTGGTGCTTCATCAGTTAATATTACTAATTTAACTTTAATTAACTCTACATTAACATTAAACAATGTTTCTAAAGTTTATATTAAAAATAATAATTTAACAAACTCTAGCATAATTGTTGTTGGCGGTATGGGTAATTATGTAATTAATAATAGTTTATCTGGTGAAAAAAGTAATGCAATGATTAAATTACTTGATACTTCTTCAAATCATATAATTTCTAATAATATGACTTTCAGCAATCTTGAAAATGTTGTAATTATTAAAAATTCTAAAGATAATGAAATTGCTCATAATAATATGTCCGGAATAGCTGATAAGGTTGTTTATTCTATTGATTCAGGATATACTAACTTTAATCATAATAATTTAACTATCAGTGGCTTTTCCATATTCGGATATTATGCTTATAATTCTGCATATGATTCAATAAAATACAATGATATAATCATTACTGGAAATTCAAGCGTTACTAATCAATCAGCGGTCTTCTTTACTGGCAAATCACTAAGTAATACTGTAGCTCATAATAACATATTTTCTTATTCATTGAACGGAGATGATTATGCAGTTATGATTATAACTAATGAGAATTTGTTTAATAAAGTTATAAACAATTATCTTATTAGTGGTAATGGATCTAAACGTGCTAATGCAGCTGTTTATGCATTGCATGATTTGGTTATAGATAATACTCCATTTGCACTTTATGTTGCAATTGGCGGTAGTGATACTGCAGGTGACGGTAGTAAAGAGCGTCCTTATGCTTCTCTGGCTTTTGCTTTAGGTAAATCTTTAAATCATTGTGTAATTTACTTGCTTGATGGAACATTTAAGGATTCTAATCTGGTTATTGATAAAAATATTACTATTTTAGCTATTAATCCGGGTAAAGTATTTATTGATGCAAATAATAGTCAGTTATTTACTATTTTAACTAATGGTACTTTAACAATAAATGGATTAATTGTATCTAATGGACATAATGTTAATGGAGGTTCATTATTTGTTAATAATGGTACATTATACATTAATAATTCAATAATTTGCAACTCTTCTGCTTACTTTGATAATAGTAATCCTGATTTCATAAATAAAACTGTAGATGACAGAGGCAAGGAGTACTGGTATACTGTTGACTGTAAAAATACGGGATTAGGTGGAGCTATATTAAATTACGGTAATTTATTTATTAATTTGACTGAATTATCTGGAAATTATGCTCATAGAGGTGGAGCTATAGCGGACTTTGGTAAAACTACTATTGTTTCATCAGTAATTCGTGATAATAAAGGTGTTCATGGTGGGGCTATTTACACAGATTCATCTAAATCTTTTACAATTAATAATACTGTATTTTACATGAATGTTGCAGTTCTTAATTTGGATCATTGTATGCTTGAAAGGTATTCTACCGGATGGTCTATTGATGAAGGTGTTCGTTATGAACACAGATCAGTATGTGAAGTTCCTTTAGGTACTGGTGGAGCAATATTTAACAAAAATACTGTTTTAGAAGTTACTAATTCAATATTTGATCATAATAATGCTTATAAGGGTGGAGCTATTGGAACTATTTCAAATTATGGTGAATATTCAACATATAAACCAAAAGCTTCATTGAACTTAACTAATTGTTCTTTTACAAATAATGTGGCTAATTCCACTATTGAAGGTAATAATTCTAACTTGAATTCTTATGTTTATAGAAATTATGGTGATGGTGGAGCAATTTACGGAACATTTGATAAATTCACTCTTAAAGATTCTATTGTCCGTTATAATAAGGCAGTAGTTAATGGTGGAGCATTATCTGTTCAGGCAAATGATGGACGTATTGATGGTTGTATAATTACTGATAATCGTGCAGGAAGTAAAGGTGGTGCTTTAGACATATCTAATAACTTCCTAATTACTAATACAATTATAAGCAATAATTCTGCAAGTTATGGTGGAGCTATCAGTTATGGTTCATATGTTTACTATGGCCACACTCAGAATAATTTGAATATCTTTAATTCAACTATCTCTAATAATCTTGGTTTGGAATCAGGTGGAGCATTTTATTTAGGATCTGCTAATATGGTTATACATAATTCTAATATTGTAAATAACAAAGCACCTAAAGCTGAAAGTTTCAGTGTATATGACAGTTCACATTTATATGTTGATGCAAGATATAATTACTGGGAATCTAATGGTAAAAAAGGAGTCCCGGATGATTCTCCTTTTAATTTAGGTGATAAAATTGTATTTAAGCCATTAGTTAGGTCAATTATTAATTGGGCTCCTACTGTAGTACCAGACAAGCCAAATGGAAACGGAACTGTTACTCCTGGAGGTAATGATAAGCCTGCTTCCGGCCCTACAGTGATTACTAAGACAAATCCTATTTGGCATACTGGTCCTCAAATTGGAGGTCAAGGTAAACCTGGTGGAAATACCGGTCCTGGTCCTTCAGGTCCGGGTGGTGGAATTCCTGGTCCTGGAAGTAATTTAGGTCCTGGTGGTGGTGGCCAATATGGTCCTAATGGTGGACCTGCTCAAGGTGGAAATCCTACTTCAAATCAGGGAGTTAATGGCAGTTCTAATGCTAATAGTTTAAGCCAAATAGATGGTGGTAATGCTAATGAAAACTTACTTACTGTAGGTTTGACTGCAAATGCAGCTTCTTCAGCTAGTGCTGGAGGATCTAGTTCATCTGATGCTGGAGAGTCTAGTTCATCCAGTTCCAGCAGTGATGATGTTAAAGCATATGAGATTGATGAAGAGGATGTAACTAAGCAATTAGATAATCCAAAAACAATATTTACATTTATTGGTTTAATCATTATTCTTATAATCTGTCTGTTTATAGGTTATAAACGCAGAAAAGATAGGGAAAATGAATAATTAAACCTTCTTTTTTTCTTTTTTCTAATATTTTAGAAAGTTTTTTATACTTCTTTTTATTAAAAGTAATAACATTATGGTTGATTTATAACCAAGTATAATTTAATTAAGAGGTGTTAATTATTTCTGTTAAAAAGAATGCATTTATATTCATGTTATTTTTGATTATATTGTCTTCAATAAGTTTAGCTAGTGCTAGTGATGATTTTAACAGTACTAATGTTGATGATAATGTAATTGTTGAAAATAACTATGATACGGACTCTATTATTGGAGATAATGGGGATAACAATGTTTATGTAAATCCTTCTGCAAATTTATCTATAGTGCCGGATGGTAGTCAGGATAAACCATATGCTTCAATTGGTGAAGCAGTTAATATGGCTAGTGATAATTCTACTGTTATTCTTATGGATGGAATTTATAGCAGTCCAGGTGATTTAAACATTGAAATAAATAAAAATTTGGTAATTAAATCATTAACGGGCAATGTAACAGTTAATGGTAATGGACAAAGTACATTTTTTAATATTTTCGAGTCCAACTCATTAATTTTGGAAAATATTAACTTTGTCAATGGAAAAACAACTGAATATTCTAGTTATTATGGTGTTATTTACAATAAAGGATTTTTAACATTGTCAAATGTGGAATTTAAGAATATTAATTCTTTTATGGGAGTTATTTACAATGAAGGCGACTTAAAAGTTTATGATTCTAAATTTTCTAATTGTGTTGGTTCTAATTATGCGGATATGATTTTTAATTTGGGAGGCTGTAGTGTTGTTAATAGTAAATTGATTATAAGCTATTCAAATAAGAATCCTGCAATTTATAATTTTCATAATTTATTTGTGAATAATTCTCAAACTTTTGGAATTTCTTCAAACCCTAATTTTGATGTTGATATTTTTAAAAGCATTACCATGACTGTTATTAACTCAAAAGTAGGGCAATTAGCATGTAATAATGGTACATTGGTAGTTAAAAATACAACTGCTGATGCGGGTTTTAGAGCAGAAAACTCTGTAGTTAATATAAGTGATGTGTACTTTAGAACTTCCGGTTATTCAGGTTTATCTTCTCTATTTAATTCTGATGCAACTATTAAATCATCATATTTTGATAGCAGTATTAATATTGGTAATTCTAATCTTAATATAACTTATTCTGTTGTATTAGGCGAAATTTATGGTAATGGTGCTTATGCAAATAATGTTTCAGCAAATTATAATTGGTGGGGGGTAAATAAAGGACCTTCTCTTAAGTATGTTAAATCAGACACTAAATATTGGGTTGTAATGACTTTTGAATGTGATGAGTCTCCGATTAAAGTAGGTACTAATGCGGAGTTTAGGGCAACTTTAAATAAATATACTGATGGGGATTCCATGAAATATTTGGATAATCCTTCTTTACTTCCTCAAATGAGTGTTAAATTCGAGTCTCAAAATGGTAAATTTGATTATAGTAGTGGAACTTTAGTTAATGGTACATTTTCTAATTATTTAAGAAACAATAATGAAAGTTCAATTGTTTATGCTGTAATTAATTCTCAAAGATTAAGACTTATTGTCGGTATAGGATTAACTGATTATGATTGGTATGTTTCACCAACAGGACACAACGGGTTTGGTGATGGAAGTCATGATAATCCATATAAAACTTTAGATCATACAATAGCTAAAGCATTAAATGGAAATACTATTTATTTGTTAAACGGTACTTATACAAATAATTGGAATTCAAATTTGGAAATTGTTAAAAATTTAACTATTGTTGGTGTTGGTAATGTAATTTTAAGTAGGGAAAATGACCGTAATATATTCATAGTTAAAGAATGGGGTAGTTTGACTCTTAAAAATTTAAATTTTACAGTTAATTTAAAACAGTATTCTAATGAATTGATTCTTGTTAAAGGGGGAAATTTAACAGTTTTAAATTCCAATTTCTATGATATCCGTTCTGTTGGTATTGTTTCAACAAGTAATGGTGTTCAAAATAACGGTAATGTATATGTGGACAACATCACTTTTAAAAACATTGTAGGTCCATTAATTAGAGGTGGAGCCAATATTACTATTAATAATATATCTGCTGAAAAATGCAGCAATATTTACACTTATAGGGGTATGGAAGCATACAATGTTTGTTTCCCTGTCTGGAATTATATTTCTATTTCCAATTCAGTATTTAGAAGCAATACTGTAGGTATTGTTAATTTAAATCCTACTATTTATTCTTCTTCATCTCCATTAGGTAAAAATATAGTTGGAGATTTATCTAAAAGTACTGTATTTGCATACATTACTAATTGTTCTTTTGTAGAGAATAATTTCATACCTAGTGATTATTATGCAAGTAATCGCATAGGACTTGGATTAGGACGCAGTGTTTATGGAACCTGTCATGGAGAAGTAAACAATTGTTCTTTTATTAAAAATAATGGTAGGTTAATTGAAGGGGCTGTTGTAAATAATTCTTTCTTTGATTCCAATACTGTTTGTTATGTAAGTGCTGATTTAATTAATAATTCTTATTTCTATAAAAATGACAATTCAGGTATAGGTAATCTGGATTCTACCTATTCATATAGGGGAATAGCTACTGCTAATGAAGTTTATTATTCTGTTTTTATTGGAAATAAAGCTGCTTATGGTGGTGCTCTTGCAGGTACTAAGATTGTTCATTATTCTGTATTTTTGAATAATTCTGCTACTTACGGAGGTAATGATATTTTTGTTTATGACGGTGAAGTTGATTATTCAAGTAACTGGTGGGGTTCTAATCAAAAACCTGATGGTAATAGGATTTTTGTACATATTGGATCTTTAACTCTTGATAATTGGGTAATCATGTCTTTAGATGCTGTTACAAACACTCATATTATTGCTGCTTTAAATAAATTAATTGATAATAATGGAAATATTAGTAGTTTGGATAAGGTTCTTCCAACTAGAGATGTTTATTTCTCATCAGATTATGGAATAATATCTCCACTTAACACTTCTCTTGTAAATAATAAAGCTGATGCATATGTTGTTCAAAATGAAACTACTGCTGACTTTAATGTTTATGCAAGGATTGATAATCAACTTTTAGACTTAACACTTAGAAATAATAACACTCAGTTAATAATGGATGATGTAGTAGTTTATGGAAACAATAATAATTATGAAATTACTTTAATTAATGTAAACGGTCATAGAATTTTCAATCAGACTTTAACTGTTGTTATTACAACTCCAAATGGTGAAAAAGAGTACTTCACTTTAGTAACTGATGAAAAAGGCTATGCCAAGTTTGAGTTGACTTATCCTGTAGGGGTATATAACATATCTGTTTATTATGATGGTAATGGTTATTTTGAAGGGTGTAATAAATCTGCTCAGATTACTATTAGTCCATCTGTTACTTATTTGATTAGTTATAATTACACTTTTTATGGTAAAAATGTTAATTTTTATGCAGTTTTAACAAATGGACAGGTAGGAATTGTTAATCAAAGTATAACAATCACTATTATTGATTCTAAAGGAGGAACAAGGACTGCTGTTATTACTACTGATTCTACTGGGCGTGCTGATGCACTATTAAGTTTGGATGTTGGAAAATATACTATTAAATGTGAGTATAAAGGTGACGGCTGGTATCTGCCAAGCTCTTCTGTATCTTATGTTGAAATCCGTCCTGTTAATTCAACAATTGAAGTGCCTGATGTTGTTTTCTATGGTGTTGGAAATGAGTATAATATCACTTTAAGGGATGAACACGGTACATTAATTAGAGGAGAGTATATTAAGGTTGTTATAACTCAGGGCAATTTGTCTGATACTTTTACTTTGCAAACTGGTGATGATGGAGTAGCCAGATTAACTATTAATTATCTTCCGGGTACTTATCAGATAACTGCCAGCTATGCAGGTGATGATGTTTACGGTTCTGCAAAAGGCAGTGGAACTATTACTGTTAATAAGGTTTTAACAGTTATTTCAGGTTTCCACTATAGTAAAATTCCATTAAATGGTGTTTATACTGTTGTTTTAACTGATATGTTTGGTCACAGAGTAACTAATGCAACTATAAAGTTAAATCTGTACAAAGGAGTTTTATTAAAAACTTATACTGGTGTAACTGATGGTAATGGAGAAGTAACTTTCCGTATTGCTCAAGGTGAAGGTACTTATTTAGCTACTTTTGATTTTGATGGTGATATATGGTATATTGATTCAACTGGTGCTGCTACTATTGTTGTTGATAGTCAAACTGCACCTGGTCAGGTTTCTATTAATGCAAGTGATTTTGTTCAGTATTATGGTGAAAATAGGTATTTTGTAATTTCTTTCAATGATACTAATGCATATAGTTTGTATGGTAAGAATATTGCTGTTACAATTTCTTCCGGTGATTGGCAGCAAACTTACAATGTTGTTACTGACATTTATGGGTATGGCCGTTTGCAGATTACTTTAAATCCTGGTATTTATAATATTACTTACCAATACACTAACCCATATTATGGTTTGTTTGCTAAAAATTCAAGTACTGTGTCTGTTTATCGTATGCCGACTACAATTCTTGCATCTGATGTTATTATGAATGTTGGTGAAGCTAAGTATTATGTGATAAAACTACTTGATAGCAGGAATGCAGCTGTTAAAAATATGCAAATCATGATTGATATAAATGGAACAAACTACACAGCCACTACAAATAATGATGGTGTAGCTCGTTTACTCTTAAGTCTTGGTGTTGGCAAGTATCTGATTAGTTATCATATAGATAATCCAAATTATATTCCATCATCCGGTTCATCTTATATATTGGTGGTTGATTCTAACAGGACTTCTACTAACATTGAATCTGGTGATGTTAATGGTTATGATAATGAGTCTATGAATTTCACTGTTGTTTTAAGTGATGTTTTAGGTAATCCTATTAATTATGCTACTATTTTAGCTAATATTTCTACAATTGATGGTGATTTTGTCGGATCTTACAAAGGAGTAACTGCAAAAGATGGTAAGGTAATATTTAGCTTTGATTTAGATTATGGCAGATATATTATTTCCACTTATTATTTAGGCAGTAATTCCTATCTTGGAAGTTATGGAGTTAACTATGTAAATGTGGAATCTGTAGGCAATACTACTAAAACAGTTTTAATTGCTGGAGATTCTGAATTAAGTGGTAGCAGTAATTACTATGTTGTTTTAATTGATGAAAACGGAACATATATCAAAGGCAAGGAAATTAAATTTGCAGTTGGTAATCAAAGTTATTATGCTATTACAGATTCTGAAGGTAAGGCATTTTTGGATACTGTTTTATCTCCTGGATTCTATGATATTAAGGCAACTTTTGGCGGTGACGATACCTATAAAAAATCATCTGTAAAAACTACTTTGGTTGTTTCAGGAAATTCAACATATCTGTTTGCCTTAAACTGCACTAAAAATTATCGTAATGGAACACAATTTTATGTACAATTATTGGATTCCTATTCAAATCCATTGGTAAATCGTACAATAGCTATAACTATTAATGGAAAAACTTATAATCGCACAACTGATGAAAATGGTTGGGCAACTATGAATATTAACCTTAGACCTGGTGAATATGAAGTTTTATGTGCATATTATGGTCCTACTGAATCAGACAATGCATTTGCAAAAGCTATTGTGAAAGTTTTACCGACAATATTGGGGGACAATCTGGTTAAATATTATCTTAATGGGTCTCAGTTCCATGTTAAAGTAATTGATGGTGCAGGTAATCCAATAGCTAATACTAACGTGTCAATGAATATTAATGGTGTATTCTATGTTCGCAAAACTAATGATGAGGGTATAGCTACATTAGGTATTAAATTATGGGCTGGAAAATATGTTTTAACAGTACATAATCCTTATGATGGTTTATTAATGTCATTTAATGTTACAGTTCTGCCAACAGTAGAAGCTAACGATTTGGTCAAATATTATCGCAATGACTCTCAGTTCTATGCTAAATTTTTAGACGGTCAGGGTAATCCATTAGCTAATGCTAAAGTTAAGTTTAACATTAATGGTGTTTTATATACTCGTGAAACTGGTGGGGATGGTGTAGCTATGTTAAATATTAATTTAAATCCTGGGGAATATATTTTAACAGCTATTCATCCTGACGGTCTTCAAGTTGGTAAAAAAGTAACTGTTTTACCTACTTTGGAAGGTAGTGATCTGACTATGAATTATAGGGATGGCAGTCAGTTTAAGGCTCGTTTAGTTGACGGTACTGGTCGTGCATTAGCTAATGAGACTGTGACTTTCAACATTAATGGGGTATTTTATAACAAGATTACTGATGTTAATGGTGTTGCCAGTTTAAATATTAATTTGATGGCTGGTAAATACATTATTACATCTGTCTATGGTAGTTATGCTACTTCTAATACTATTTTAGTGAACAAATTATAATAATTTATTCACATTTTATTATTTTTTTTAATTTTTCATGATAACTATTAAATATGAGATTAAATATAGTTATTTTTTAATTATGCTTGATGTTTTTTAAGTATAATTTTAAATTTTTTTGGTGAAATTTTAATGAGATTAAATAAAGTGATGTTAGTTGGTATGTTGTTACTGGCTATTTTGACTCTTGGTGTTGTTAGTGCGCAGGAGGGTTCTTCTGCTGATGTTTTGGCAGTTGATGGTGCTTCATCTCCTGTTTTAGGTGATGGGGTGAGTTATGATAAGATGATTTATGTGAATACTACTGGTGATGATTTAAATTCTGGTAGTCAGACTAGTCCTTATGCTACAATAAATAAGGGTATTTCAAGTGTTAATGCTTCTGATAATGCTGTTATTTATTTAAGTGAGGGAACATTCACTGGGGATAATAATACTGATTTAAGTATTAATTTGGCTCATAAAAATTATAATGGGTCTTTGACTTTTATTGGTCAGGGATATGATAAGACATTTATTGATGGGGAACAGATGGCTCCTATTTTTAAATCAATGAGTGGGGATTCTATAATTGTTTTTAAAAATATTGCATTTATTAATGGTAAAGCCAATACAGGTGGTGCTATTACAAGTAATGCTGTTTTAACTATTGATAATTGTTTGTTTGAGGATAATTATGCAACAGGTTCTAATGGTGGTGCAATTTATCAGCGATCTAATGATTTTAAAGTAACTAATTCTATTTTTAGGAATAATAGTGTTAATAGTTATGGTGGATCAATTTTTGCAAGTAGTATGCAAAATGCACAGGTTGTAAATTGTGTATTTGAAAATTCTGTTGTTAGGAGCACTTATTGTACTGGTGCAGGTGCATATATTGATGCATCTAATAGTACTATAATTAAGAATAATAGGTTTGTTAATATATCCACTTCAAGTAATGCAAGAGATGCTGCATTATATGCTAATTCCGGCTATAATGGAAATGGTATTATTGTAAACAATACTTTTATCAACTGTAACAATAATGGGAAAAATGGTGCTGTAATTAATATTAATGGTAAGAATTTTGTTAAGGATAATGCTTTTGTTAATTCTACTTCTGCAAGTAAAGGTCAAATATTTAATGGTGGAAGTATGAACTTAATTATTACTTTTTTAAATAATTCTACAACTTCTCCTACTTTTGAAGTTTCATGTAGGGTAACTGATGTTGATGGAAATAATGTTTCAGGTCAAACTCAGGCATATAATGGTGTTACTTTTTATATTAATGGTGAACAGGTAGGTCAGGCAGCAGTTACTAATGGTTTAGCTGTTTTATCTCTAACTAAGTTAGTTCCTAATGGTGATTTAGTTATTAATGGTACTTGGGGCAGTAATAATGTTTCTATGACTCAGGGTATTTTATCTGTTAATATTGATCAAACTCCTATTGATTTATGGGTTGACGGTGTACATGGTAGTGATTTAACTGGTGACGGTTCTAAACTTAATCCGTTTAAAACCATTGGTAATGCTATAACTTATGGTTTTGGAAAATCTTTATATCCAACTATTCATATAATGGGTGGAGTTTATAGTGGTGTTAATAATACTAATTTAACTTTTTCTAACCTTGGTAACTTAACTTTGGTAGGTGAAGGATATAATAAAGTATTAATTGATGGTCAAAATAGAAATTGGTTTTTAAAAACTGGTAGTTACACAAATGTTGTATTAAAAAATTTAACTTATAAAAATGGGTCTATAACAAAATATATTAGTGGATTATATTCATTAATAACTACTAATGCACCTTCTGTTATTGAAGATTGTATAATTTCTGACAATGTTAACACTTATGGTGGTAAGATTATAGATGGAAGTTCTACTATTGATAATTTGACATTTTGCAATAATACAGGTATGATTACTGGTGTTTCATCTATTGATAAATCTTATTTAGCTAATAATAAAATTACAAATAACTATAATCTTTATTTCCTTGAAGGAGGTTATATTAATATAACTAATTCTGTATTTAAAAATAATTTTGGTTTAGTTAGGGCTACTCAGCAAGGTATTTCTATTAATAATAAGTTTATAAATAACATTGGTTCATTACTTTCTTTTATTTTATCTAAAAATGATTATTTCAAGAAAAATAATGGAACTGCATTTATAGGATTTTCAAATACTTATAATAATTATAAAATGCTTTGTGATGTGATTAATTCTACTTTTATTGATTGTTTTGGTGATAAAGGTGGAGCAATTCAAACTGTTATGGGTTCTATTGTTGATTGTACTTTTATAAACAATTCTGCAAATTATGGTGGTTCAATTTACTTAGCTCCTCATTATACTTCTGATTATTATTCTGTGGATTCTAATATTACATTAACTGGCTGTATTTTCAAAGATAACACAGCTGTAATTAATGGTAAGGATATTTACATGGAACATTCTGACAATAAGCAATATGTTGATGCTAAGTTAACTAATCTTACTATAACTTTCAATAATTTAACTACTGAATATTTAGCAGATACTGTGTCTATGTCTGTATCTCATATTTCTGGTGCTGTAATTGGTGGAGGTTCTGTTAAGTTCTATTTGAATGGTACTTATATGGGAACTTCTGAGGTTGTTAATGGTATTGCATCACTAGATTATCTTGGATTTAAAAATGGAACTTATACTTTGTCTGGTGATTATGTATTTGCAGATGCAAGTGATAAAATCATTAATGGAACTGTTAAAGTAGCTTTAAAACCATTAAAAAATAATGTAACTGTTTATGTTTCTGATAAATTAGGTGATGATGTAAATGGTGATGGCAGCTTAGCTAAACCATTTAAAACAATTAAAAAAGCATTAAACTACGGATATTCTCAAAGTAATGTGTTATTTATCAATATTTTAGAAGGTATTTATTCAGGTGAAGGTAATACAAATATTGAGCTTTCATCTACTGTAAGCGTAACAATTACTGGTGCTGGAGTTAATAAAACTATTTTATGCGGTAATCAAACTAATGATTTCTTTACAATAGCTAAAGGCAGTAATATAATTACTATTGAAAATATGAGTATGGTTAATGGTTCTAAAGCAGATGCTAGTGCAGTATATCCATATCAAAATGTAAAAAATATTCATTCTCCTATTATTGCTTTGCCAGGTTCAAATGTTCATTTAAATAATATTTACTTTGAAAATAATAAAGGAACTCTTGGGGGAGCAGTATTAAACTCTGGAAATATGATTATTAACAACTGTTCATTTGTAAGAAATGGTTTTTCATCATATGGTGGAGGATTAACTAACAATGGTACTTTAATAGTTGATAATTCTTACTTCTTTGCAAATTATGCATACAGGGGATCAAATATTTTTGTAATTAAAGACATGACTTTACAAAATTCATTAGTTGAAGAAGCTTACTGGTGGAGTGGCTCTCACTATGGAAATATTGTAGGAATTGATTCCGGTATAACTTTAATTAACACAACTATTCAAAATCTCGGAAGAACTGCTGGTGAAGCAGGAAGAACGGATATTCAATCTAATAGGGCAGGTTACATATACTTGGCTGGTTTAAATAGAGTTGAATCATATGGATGTGTTTTCAGATACAATGAATCAATAGCTGCTGGAGATATATTTGGTTTATATTATGGTTCTTCTGCAGAGTATAACTGGCAAAATATTATTAAATTTGATAATTGTAGTTTTATAAACATCAACAACATTAATAATGTTGGATTTAGACCTAATTTAAACAGACCTGGTAATGTATCTTTAAATAATTGTATTATTGATATTAAAGGTAAAGTTTTAACAACTAATGCATTTGGCATACTTAACATTACTAATTGTTATATTGTAAATCCAAATGCTGTTTCATGGACTGTTTTATCCAATCCAACTACTGGAATCATTGATTTAAATAATAATTGGTGGGGTAACAATACTCAACCCGTATTTACTATTGTTGATGCAAACAGAACCCTTGTTAATATGACTCCTGATACCTGGTTGGTTTTAACTTTAGATGTTACTAATAACACCGGTTTGTTGCAGGATGCTGTTTTAGCATTTAAAGTCTTTAATGGAACTAATTTAACTGATTATAATGGTTCTTTACCATTACGTAATTTCAATATGTCTATGGTTAATGGTACTTTAAGTATTGCTAATGGTACAATAGCTAATAATGTTGTTAATGGTTTTGAAGCTAAAGAAGGTAATTATACTATTTCTGCTACTGTTGATGGTCAGAGTGTAACTTATAATGGTGTTGCAAGTATTGGTAAAGGTATTATCGAAGTTAGTGATGTTGTTGTTGATTATGGTGATGTTGTAATAGCTAATGCTACTTTAATGGATGCTAAAGGTAATCCATTAGCTAATGTTAATGTGACCTTGAAAGTCAATGGTAAAACTTATACTTTAGTTACTGATGAAAATGGTACTGTCAGTTTTGTAATTGGACAGTTAAATGCTGGTAAATACACTTTAGTTTACTCTGTAAGTGGCAGTAAAGTTATTTCTGATGTAACTAATTCTTCTAGTTTAACAGTTAATAAAGCTAAAGATTCCTTGAAAGTAGATGTTAATGCCAGTGTTGCTGGTGAGGATAGTGTAATTAATGTTGTTGGTCCTAAAGATGCAACAGGCAATGTAACTGTATTGGTAAATGGCAAATCTTATAATGTAGTTCTTGTTAATGGTTCTGCAAAATTAACCATTAATGATTTAGCTGCAGGAAACTATAATGTGACTGTTACTTATTCTGGTGATAAAAACTATGAAAAACAAGTAATCAGGACTAATTTCACTGTAGATATTAATAAAAAAGTTAATTTAAACATTTCTGACATTCTGATGATTTACAAAGACGGTACAAGAATGGTTGCTGTTTTAACTGATTATTTAGGCAATCCTATAGCTAATGCAACTGTATACTTTACTATTAATGGTCAAACTTATGCTAAAACCACTGATGCTAACGGTACTGCTTCCATGGGATTAAACTTAGTATCTAACATCTATAATGCTGTCATTTCTTATAATGGTTCTGATAAGTATGATGCAGTTTCTAAAAACATTACTGTAACTATTAATCCGACT
>UMIY01029069.1_pt1 | contig 33062 bp, 38 predicted proteins | sample 1965921 | NCBI WGS metagenome assembly UMIY01 (sample SAMEA4836134, study PRJEB28245) | human gut metagenome | biome: gut microbiome; material: fecal sample | place: Denmark | collected 2008
CTGCCATTTCCTCTCTAAGAATTTTATATAATTTACTCTTCTTATCAAAGCCATTTTTAAAATTGCTATTATATTATCACAAAGTTTTTAAAAATTCAAGAGTCAAGAGAATTTCTTCTCTCAACTTACTAACATTTATTACCCACCAGAAAATTTTTAAAACAAAATTTTTCTATTTTTGATATAATTTATTAAGAAAAATTATTTGGGGGCAAATATGAAAAACAATCTAAAATATCTTTTTATTCTGATTATACTTATGGCTTCTATACCAATTCTTCCTGTCCTTGAAGAAAATTTTTATGGATTTTTTGCCTTTATAAATTGTTATGGTCTAAGTTCCTTCGCCTTACCTATTTTAATTTCTCTGCCCTTCATATACAAAAATAAAAATTTCTATTTTTTCTATATTTTACTTATTCCAATTCTTTACAACAACTTTTTCATATTATATTTTTTCAAAGTTGTTGACTATTCTTTCACTTCAATTATATTTTTTGTATTTGGTTTAGTCTTATCTCTTTACTTAGTTAAAAGAAAATAAAAAAACTAGATAAATTATACAAAAGATAATTTTTTTAATTTCCACATTATGTAAGACTATATTTTAAAGCATATTTCTTATTCACAGATCTTCACAAGGGTCATGTGTGTATAAAATAATTATTTTAGGAGATGTAAAAGTAAAATGAATTATGAAACTCAAATTAAAATGTTCAAACACCTAATTCCTATTGGCGAGAGAGATTCAAAAGACCTTATAAGTTATCTCAAAAATAAATTTGAACTTGTTGAACTTAATTTTTCAGAATTACCTCCTTACAAGAAGTATATGCTTAGTGAAAATGCAAAATATTACGTAGGAAATGTTAAGTTAAATGTTGAGATAAAAGAAATGTCCTTTCGTCTCTTTAAAATTATAGAAAATGAAAAAAGTATAGAATATGTAGATCCACATGAAGCTGAACATGGTAATTTTCTTTTTTTTATACTTGAAGAAAAGACTAAATATATGTCTACAAATAGTGGTAAACTTCTAATAGAGATGACTTATGTTTCTGGTGTTTCTAAGGAATCTTACCTTGAAGAAGATGATGTATTTAAAGATTTGCTTTCTAAGTTAATGTTTGATTACCTTGATGACAATAAATTTTTATATAAAAAAATTATTCACAAAAAAATAAATAGATAGTATATGTTTATAAATATCCTAATAATTATATTATAAATAAAAGATGGTCTTATAGAATGGAACTAACCCTTCTACATACCATCTTTTATATTTTCCATTTTTACAAAAGTTTTAAATAAAATAAATAGAACCAAAATCTTCTATTGTTTCATCTGATAAAATTTCAATTTCATAGTCATATTTTTTTATAATTTTTAAAATTTCTTCATAGGAGGAGTGATGAGAAAAATCTCCTGTGAAGAATATTTTTTTGCCCAAGACTCCACTTGCCCCGCCAATAAAACCATAGTTAAAGTTTTGAAGTCTAATCTCCCCATGATTTATCTTATAAATTGGTATAGAATCCCTTAGGCTTTCATAAATTCCTCCGTCACTTGTAATGATAAAGTCCTCTGTAACAAGGCAGGAGCACTTGGCGTAGCCCTGCTTAATGTCTATCATCTGGTAGCCAGAATTTTTATAATAATCCAAGAGAACTTTATCTGTAAATTTTAAGTTGTGGATGAAATAATTTTTAAAAGTGAAAGCATTTAGGGGCACATCTTTTGGATACTTTTTTGACAATTTTGAGTGAGAGGGAAGGATATTTTTGTCTGGGAAAATTTTTTTGTAGTATTCTAAATTTTCCCTATCGACAACAAGCTCTCCACTGGGAAGTGGATGGACTAAAATGTCTGGATGAGTGTCAAGCCCCTTTAAAAGGTTTTTGCTGGCACGAGTCCTCACTACTTCTCTATAGGCTTTTAATTTTTCGGCAGAGTCTTCTGGAAAATTTTCTGCCACTAATACATAGGTCATTTCATCATCTCGTAAATTATAATTGATGCCGCAACATTGGCATTGAGAGAGTCAACATTCTCTGAGATTGGAATATTTAAAAAACTCTTTGCATGAGACATTAAAAAGTCGGATACTCCCTTTGCCTCGTTGCCAATTACAACAATGTCCTTATCCTTAAATTTATAGTCCCTTGTAGAAGTGGAATTGTCAAGTGAAGTCGAAATGATGTTAAAGTCTAAAGCGACTAAATCTTCTCGGCTCATAAAATAAATTGGAACCCTAAAAATTGATGACATGGAAGATCTAACTGTTTTTGGATTGTATAAATCGCAGGAGTTTGGCGAAATTATTAGTCCGTCAAGTCCAAAGGCATCAGCAGATCTTATCATACCTCCAAGGTTTCCCGGCTCTCTTATGTCATCTAAGTACAAAAATTTTCCAGAATTTTCATTAAATTCTCTGTGGACTTCACTGTAATAGGCGATTATGCCAGGCGAAGTCACTGCATCGCAAAGATTTTTGAAAATATTGTCTGAAAAAATAAATAAATTCTCTTCTTTTACCTTTTTTGTTATATGTGCAAATTTATTTTCTTTATATATAGACTCCTTAATGGCAATGTACTTTGGTCTAAAGTCTCTCGCCTCTTCAATCACCACTGGCTTTTCCACCATAAAAAGCCCATGTTCTTGTCTATATTTCTTCTCTTTTAAAGACTTTAGAAACTTAAATGTATCATTATTTTTACTTGTGATTAGCATTTTTCTCCTCTATTCATTAAAGAAAAAAGCCCCGAAGGGCTCTTCACTTTTGTTTTATTTAAAATTACTTTTTTCTTTTAAATATTCTTTGACATCAATTACTTCTCCATTTTCCATAATTATTTTAAAGGAGTAGTCATAGACATAGGCTGCAGAAAGTCCAATAAGTGATGCAGGAAGTGCCAAAATCATTCCAATTGCAGATGTAGTTAGGGAAAGAGATAGGACTGTTTCATTGTCTTTTTCAACAAGAAGTCTGCTTGCATTGCCCTTTCTCCAAATTTCTTTAATTGCATCTACAATTTCGTCAAGATAATTTATAACTTCGTCAACATATTCTCTGCCTGTTTTTTTTTCACGACTTTCGTAGGATTCTTTTTCTTCTTCGCTTTCGAAAACCTTTGAAGCCTCAGCTGCCTCTTGGTATCTTCCTTCATTGATAAATTTTATAGCGTCATCAACATCGCCGTCACTGTCTAAAAGTGCCTTTCTGACAATTTCATAGGATGCTCCAGTGGCATTTATTACATAGTCAATTTTTGTCATATTAATCATAATATCACCTCGTGCTTATATTTACCCAAGAAAAATATTTTAAAAAATTATTTTTTTTCAGCTTGGTCTTCCACTTTTTCATTAGTATTTGCAGAAGGATCATCTACACCATCTTCTTCAATTTGTGGCAATGTATAAACAGCATTACTTTCTTCATCAACTATAGAAAAGAAAGTTCTGCCTGGATAAAATTTAACTTCAGTACCATCAAGATATTTTAAAATTGTTCTAGCATCTTCATTTTCCTTTTCCCAAGTTATAGGAGCAAGTTTTCCCTTTTGAAGAAGAAGTCCTGAGCCGCTACCTGTGTTTGCCATTTTTAAAGTTCCCTTAGGTCCAGCGACAACTCCCTTTTGGAAGAGGACTACAAGATTGTCTGTGGAAAATTCTTCCCCTGTTGCTTCGTCAATTACAGGTTTATCTTGGCGGATGTACTTATACTTTCCACTTGCTTCGTCGTAAATGAAATTAGTCTTATACCTATTGTTGAAATTTAAAGTTATTTCCTTTACATCTAGGCCTTCAATTTCTGCAATCTTATCATAAAAATTTAGTGATACAGCATTGTCATTTACATCAATTTGCTTTTTCTCTACTAAATAATTCTCAAGTTCAGGTAGAGAAATGTATCCATTATGAGGTGCTCGCTTGCCAACATTTTTATTTCTGTGAAAGACTATTCCTTCAAGGGCAATTCCATCAAGGTCAACAACATTTCTACTTCTAACTTCAGCAAGCCCTGCTTCAGAACCACCCCAGTGAGCATAAATTGCATTGTATTCCTTGGCAGTTTGCACAAAGTAAGGCCTTGCAGAACGAACTGGTCCAACATTTTCTGGGAAATTACTTTGAAAAAGTGCCATATATCTTGTGAACTCACCTTCAACTCTGTACTCATAAATTATGTCAGCCTTAGAAATTTGTGCCTGAGGTCTTGCATCATCGTGATTGTCAAGCATAACTGCAAAAATCTTTTTCTTTGCTTGCTCTTCATTGTCTCTTTCTTCATGAGTAAGTGGTGTGTAATAAACTATTTTTTCTGGTTCTTTTTTTTCTTCTTCCTTAGGTGCATTGGCTGTGTCTGTGTTTTTGTTGCAGGCAATTAGTGAAGTTGCCACTAAAGTCATAAGTAAAAGTTTTTTTAATTTTTTCATTGTCTCTCCTCTTTCTAGTTCTTTTATGTATTAACTTAATTGTAGTTTATAAAGCTCAATATGTAAACAAAGTATTCTTCAAAATATTTTTTCTTATGATAAAATTAAAACAGGAGGTTCTTTTATGATTAAATATCTTGAAATAAGTATCTATTTTATTGCTTTATTTGGATACTTTTTAACTAAATACACAAAAATAATTAAAGACGAAAAACTAAGAGGCAAAGTCTCCTATGTCTTTAACCTCATAGCTTGGCTTATACTTGTCTATGAATTCGTCCTAAAAAATTTTTTATAAAAACTTGCAAAAAAATAAGGACTAAGTAGCCCTTAATTTTTTTCTGTGAATTTTTTAATATCTTTGTCTGAACCTAAAACTGTTAGAGTGTCCTCTTCTTTTATCTTGAAAGATGCTTCTGGATTAACAAAATTTTCTCCAGCTCTTTTTACCATCAAGATATTAAAATTATAAGTTTCTCTAAGTTTTAAATCTTTAAGTTCCTTGCCGTTCATCTGTGGATTTACCTTGAAGTCATAAATACTATAACCCTTTGAAATTTCATTGGCGTCAAGAAGGCTGTCATTTGATAAATTATTTGCAAGTCTAAATCCCATATCTCTCTCAGGAAAGATTATTTTGTCAGCTCCACACTTTAACAAAATTTTTCCAAATCTATAATTAGGTGCCTTTGCAATAACTTTTTCTACTCCTGCTTCCTTTGATGCAAGAACTGCCATAATTGCAGCTTGCAAATTTTCTCCAATGGCAACAACTGCAACATCATAATTTTTTAATGCAAGCTCTGTCATTGCCTTTTCATCTTCAAGATCGCATACAACTGCTTCTGTAACATTTTCTGAGATAGAATCAATTTTTTCTTCATCAGAATCTACAACTACAACATCATTTTTTAAATCATATAATCTTGTAGCTACAGTTGAACCAAATCTACCACAACCAAATACAATAAATGTCTTCATAATTACCCCACTATAATTTTTCCTTCAGAATATCTCGTATGTTTTTTTCTACTTCTATTTAAAATACCTATTCCTAAAGTTGCTGCTCCAACTCTTCCAAGATACATCAAAACAATTAAAATTACTTTTGAAAGAGAACTTAAATCACTTGTAATTCCCCTTGTTATTCCTACAGTGCCAAAGGCAGATACAATTTCATATAAAATATCTAAATATAAAAACTTTCCTTGTTCAAGGATTGTAATAAAAAGAGAAGAGAATATTACCAAGGCAGAACCTAAGGAAAAGATGCAAAGAGATTTTAATAGGGCATCTCTCGGTATTGTCTTATGAAATATTTCTGTCTCTTTATTTCCCCTCAAAACTGAAATTGTTGAAAATAATAAAATACCAAAAGTTGTAGTCTTTATTCCTCCACCAGTTGATGCAGGCGATGCTCCAATAAACATGAGCATAATAGTTACAATTACAGAGCCTTCTTGCATCTTTCCTATATCAATTGTATTAAATCCTGCAGTTCTTGCTGTAGAAGACATAAAGAAAGAAGCTAAAATTTTACTCTTTAAAGTCAAGCCTTCCATAGCTGGACTATTGTATTCAATTAGGAAAAAAGCAATAGTACCAATTATTAGTAATATCAAAGTAATTGAAATAACAACTTTTGAGTGAAGAGTTAAGTTTTTAAAATTTTTCTTTCTAAAGACGTCAATAAAAACTGTAAAACCTAAACCACCAAAAATTATTAAGAAAGAAATAACCATGTTGATAGTAAAACTATCTACATAAGTAACAAGTGAATCTCCCAAAATGTCAAAGCCTGCATTACAAAAAGCAGAAACAGAATGAAATAGAGAATATAAAATTCCTTTTTCTAGACCAAAGTCAGGTATAAATCTAGTGGCAAGTAAAATTGCTCCAATTAATTCAACTGTCAAAGAAAACTTTATTATATAAATTACAAGTCTAATAATTCCCTTGCTGGTGTCAGCTGAAGTCTGCTCAACGATAATTCTTCTCTCTGTTATACCTATCTTCTTATTTAAAGCCATGGCAATAAGTGATAAAAATACCATTGTGCCTAGTCCACCAATTTGAATTAAAAGAATAATTACAACTTTGCCAAAGGCTGTCCAATGTTCTGCAGTATTAACTACTATAAGCCCAGTTACACAAGATGCAGATGTTGATGTGAAAAAGGCATTTAAAAATCCGAGGCTCTCTCCATTTGTACTAGCTATGGGAAGGTCCAATAGCAAGGCTCCCAAAAATATTAAGGCAAAAAAGGAAAGGCAAACAATGAGAGGTGGATTCTTTTTTAAATTTCTAAACATAATAACCTCTTTAAAATATTTTATATAATCATTATACAAAAATTTTCATAAAAAAAGCTCCCTAGTGGGAGCATAAAATTAATTTTCTTTTGCTATCTCAACTAATTTTGCAAAACCAGCTGGGTCATTAATTGCCATTTCAGAAAGCATTTTTCTGTTAATATTAACATTTGCTTTCTTTAGACCACTAATGAATTTTGAATAGCTCATGCCATTAAGTCTAGCAGCTGCATTAATTCTTGTTATCCAAAGTTTTCTAAAATCTCTTTTTCTTTGTTTTCTACCAATGTATGAATAGTTAAGAGATTTCATAACAGCTTGGTTAGCAGTTCTAAATAATTTTGATTTTGCACCAAAATATCCCTTAGCTTGTTTTAGGATATTCTTATGTCTTTTTTTAGCGTTAACGCCTCTTTTTACTCTAGCCATCTTTACCTCCTATTAAGGGATCATGTGATCAATTCTCTTTTGATCACCTTTAGAAACTAAACTGCCCTTTCTAAGTTTTCTTAGTCTCTTAGCAGTCTTCTTACCTGTTAAATGTCCTTTATAAGCATAAAATCTTCTAAGCTTTCCGGAACCAGTTCTCTTAAACCTCTTTGCGGAAGCTCTGTGAGTTTTCATCTTTGCCATAAAAATCCTCCTTAATTATCAGACTTATCTTTGTCTTTTCTCTCTGAAAGGAACATTACAAGATTTCTTCCTTCCAGTTTAGGTTTTTTGTCCACAACTCCATACTCAGAAACTAAATCGTAGAACTTGTCGAGAACGTCTTGTCCTAGATCAGTGTGACCCATTTCTCTACCTCTAAATCTTACTGAAACCTTAACTCTATCACCATTTTTTAAGAAATCAATAGCTCTATTGGCTTTAGTATTCAAGTCATGATCTTCAATATTTGGAGTAAATCTAAGCTCCTTAATATTGATAACCTTTTGTTTTTTTCTAGCTTCTTTTTCTTTCTTCTCTTGTTCGTATCTGTATTTACCATAGTCCATTATACGACATACTGGTGGTTTTGCGTTTGGCGCAACATTCACTAAGTCCAGTTTTTTAGATGTAGCCAAATCAAGGGCTTGCATCCTAGGTACAAGACCTAATTGATTGCCTTCATCATCTACTAATCTGACTTCCTTTTCTCTTATCTCTTCATTGATTTGAAGTTCTTTAATTTCTAAGCACCTCCGTAAATTAAAAAAGCAGGCACACAAAGATGCCCGCAAATTCATCATAATTTTAAAACAACCTAAATGACCTTGCCATTAGGTGAGAAGCGGACTTCTTCTTTAATAACATGTGATATGATAACACATAGTTTTTATATTGTCAAATACTTTTTATACTAAAGATTTAATTTTTTGATATAAAAGATCAATGGCAACTTCATTTTCGCCGCCTTCTGGTATTATTACATCGGCATACCTCTTTGATGGCTCAACAAATTGGAGATGAGAAGGTCTAACTGTGGAAAGATACTGATCTATAACAGAATCAAGAGATCTTCCTCTTTCTTCCATATCTCTCTTTATTCTCCTAATAATCCTAACATCGGCATCTGTGTCCACAAAGACTTTAATGTCCATTATGTCAATTAAATTCACTTCATTGAAAATCAAAATGCCTTCCAAAATAATAATTGGCTTTGGATAGACTACCTCCTTTTCCTTTTTTCTATTGTGAAGTGAAAAGTCATAAATCGGCTTCTCAATTTCCTTGCCATCTTTTAACATCTTTAAGTGTTCGTATAAAAGGTCATTGTCAAAGGCAAGTGGATGGTCATAGTTAGTCTTTACCCTATCTTCAAAGACTAGATTTGACTGGTCTTTGTAATAAGAATCCTGCTCAATTACAGACACATTATCTTTACCTATAAGCTCAATTAATTTTTTTGTGACAGTGCTCTTTCCACTACCACTTCCACCACATATACCAATAATGCAGGCTTTAGTCTTCATTTTCTCTCCTCAAAATAAATCCTTTTTTAATAGGCTCGTCTATTTTTATCTTAAAAATTTGCTTTGCCTTATTTGCAACTTCTATTTCTCTATCCTTATCATCTAACATCTTTTCGATTTTGTAGTCAAAGTGTTTTATTCCTGGTCCAAAAATTTCTATTTCATCGCCAACAAAAACTCTATTTCTTTGCTCAATAGTTGCGATTTTAGTATCTTTGTCATAATTAAGGACAATTCCAACAAAGTCATAGCCTCTGATGTAGGAGTTATCTTCATAAACCTGTGAATTTTCATTAGCTTTGCCATAGAAAAATCCCGTTGTAAAATCTCTGTGGCTAACTTTTTTTATCTCATTTAAAAGATAAGGATCATACTTATAATTTTCCTTGTCAGCATAATAAGCATCAATTGCCATTCTATAAGACCTTATAACTGTTGCAAGATAATATTCACTTTTAACTCTACCTTCGATTTTTAAGCTGGAAATACCTGCTTCGATTAAGTCATCAATGTGCTCAATCATTGAGAGGTCCTTGGAGTTCATGATAAAAGTTCCTTCGTCATGTTCTTCTATTGGGAAATATTCGCCAGGTCTCTTTTCCTCAACTAAATGATATTTGTACCTGCAAGGTTGTGCACAGTCGCCCATATTAGCATCTCTTCCAGTCATATAATTTGACAAAAGGCATCTGCCTGAGTAAGACATACACATTGCCCCATGAGCAAAGGTTTCAATTTCAATGGAATCTCCAACTTCCTTTATTATATCAGAAACTTCCTTTAAACTTAACTCCCTTGCCATTACAACTCTTTCTGCTCCAAGTTTTTGCCAAAATTTTACTGTTTGGGCATTTGTAACTGAGCCTTGAGTTGAAATGTGAATTGGAAAATCAGGTGCCACTTCCTTTACCTTCATAAACATACCAGGGTCTGCAACTATTAGTGCATCAACTCCAATTTCATATAACTTCTTGATATAATCTTCTACTCCCGCCATGTCTTTATCGTGAGGAATAATATTTAATGTAACATGAAGAGTTTTTCCCCTCTCATGTAAATAATCCGCTGCCCACTTAATATCTTCTAGAGAAAAATTCTTTGATGCCTTTCTAAGCCCAAAGCTTTCTCCACCAAGATAAACTGCATCAGCACCATACTCCACTGCAGTTTTTAATTTATTAATATCACCAGCTGGTGCTAAAAGTTCAATCTTCTTCATCTTTTCTCCTAACTAAAAGTACTCCGTCTCCAATGGGAATGACAGAAGAGATAAATCTCTCATCTTCTGAAATATCTTTTAAAAATTTTCTAAGTCTTTTAACTATGGTTATTTTTCTTCTCTTAACTAATGAATTTTCTGCAATCATGCCCTTAAAAAGAACATTATCACAAATGATAAGACCATTTTCATTTAGATTTTTTAGTGCTGACTCAAAATACTTTTCATACTGACCCTTTGCCGCATCAATAAAAATTAAGTCATAGGACTCTTTTAAGTCCTCCAAAAAATCATAGGCATCACTTAGGTAAACAGTAATAATATTATCTAAACCAACATCAGAAATATTTTTCTTGGCAATTTCTGCCATTTCTTCTTTTAATTCTACGCTGTCAATTTTTTCTACACACTTATTTCTCATTGCGAAGGAAATAGATGAGTAGCCAATAGCTGTGCCTAGCTCAAGAATTTTTTTTGGCTTTTGCATAGAAATCAAAAAATTTAAAAATTCTTCGCTTTCTCTCTCTATAATTGGCACGTGATTTTTTTCAGCATAATCAAATATTTCTCTTAGTTTGTCATCTTCTATGTCTTTTAAATCTCTAAGATAATTTTCTATATAATCATAATTTATATTTGGCATAATTCCTCTAAAAAAGGGAACCTAACAGATTCCCTAAATATCCTAAACCTCCATAATAATTGGTAAAATCATAGGATTTCTCTTTGTATTTTTGAAAATGTAAGACCTCAAATTATCTCTGATGTCTGACTTGAGTCCATTCCAATCCTTTAAATTGTCTCTTGAGTTGTCATTTAAAATTTTTCTAACAACATTTTTTGCATCTTCAATTAAATCTTCAGATTCTCTCACATAGACAAATCCTCTTGATATTATGTCTGGTCCTGAAACAACTTTTCCTTCTTTTGTAATAGTTATTACAACTATTATGAGTCCATCTTCAGAAAGATGTCTTCTGTCTCTTAATACAATATTTCCGACATCGCCAACACCAAGTCCATCAACTAAAATATTTCCTGAAGGAACATCGCCAACTAATTTAGCTTCTTTTTGTGAAATTTCTAGACAATTTCCATTTTCCATAATAAAAATATTTTCTTCTGGCATTCCCATTTGAGTTGCAATCTTAGCATGTTTCATCAAGTGTCTAACTTCGCCGTGAGCAGGAATAAAATATTTTGGTTTTACTAGGCTTAAAATTAATTTTAATTCTTCTTGACAAGCGTGACCTGAAACGTGAATTTCTGAAAGAGTCTCATAAATTACCTTTGCTCCTCTTTCAAGAAGTCTATTTATAACTTTTGTAACTGCATTTTCATTTCCAGGAATTGGAGTCGCCGAAAGAATTATTGCATCATTTGGCGTAAGCTCTATCTTTCTGTGTTCGCCATAAGCAATTCTAGTAAGAGCAGACATTGGCTCCCCTTGTGAACCTGTTGTTATCAAGACAATCTCACTGTCATCATACTTATCCATATCTCTTATGTCAACAAAAGTATCTTTTTTAACTCTAAATTGTCCCAGCCTTCTTGCTGTTTCAGTTACATTTACCATAGACCTACCAGAAAGTACAACTTTTCTTCCATATTTTTCTGCAGAGTTTATAATTTGTTGAACTCTATGGACATTTGATGCAAATGTCGCAATGATAATCCTGTTGTCTTGTAAATTTTGGAAAAGTCTATTAAAAGTTTCTCCAACCTTGGATTCACTCATTGTGTAACCTGGTCTGAGTACATTTGTACTTTCGCCAATCATTGCAAGTACACCCTTTTCTCCTATTTCAGCAATCCTAGTTAAGTTAATTGGCTTTCCACTAATTGGTGTAAAGTCAACTTTAAAGTCTCCTGAATGATAAATATAGCCAAGAGGTGTCTTTATAGCTAAGGCACAAGAATCTGGTATGGAGTGGTTGACATTTATCCATTCAACTTCCATTTTTCCAAGTTTTACAACATCTCCTGCATTAACTACATGGAGTTTGTCTTTTGAAAGTCTATGCTCTTTTAACTTGTTTTCCAAAAGTCCAATAGTAAGACCTGTTCCATAAATGTCTAAATCTATCTTTCTTAATACGTATGGAATTGCACCAATGTGGTCTTCGTGACCGTGAGTTAATACAAGTCCTCTAATCTTGTGCTTATTATTTTCCAAATAAGTTACATCTGGTATTACTACATCAATACCAAGCATTTCGTCTTCTGGGAAAGTCATACCACAGTCGATAATAATAATATCATCCCTGTATTCTATAACTGTAAGATTTTTTCCAATCTCGTGAAGTCCTCCCAGGGGAATAATCTTCACTTTATTAGTATTTTTCATTAATTTGCCTTCTCCTCAAATTCGTGGCGGCAGTCTTCGCAATAACCCATAAATTTTAGAGTGTGGTCAATAATTTTAAAATTCTTCTCTTTTTCAACTTTAGCTTCTAATTCATTCAAATTGTCGATGTCAACTTCTTCAACTTTTCCACAATTTATGCAAACAAGATGATGATGTCTATGTCCTTCACTTGGGACTCTAAGCTCATATCTTATAATATTGTCATCAAATACAATTTGGTCTAAAACGCCAAGTTTGTGAAACAATTGGACAGTTCTATATATAGTTGCAATACCCATTTCAGGATCTTTTTTTGCAACTAAATTATAAACCTCTTCAGTTGTCATGTGTTTATCTTTATTGTCCAAGAAAATTTCATAAACTTTTGCTCTTTGTTTAGTGTATTTGTAACCACTATCTTTTAAGATTTTTTTAACAGGCTCAATATTAAAATCCATATAATCACCTATTCCAATTCATCTAAAAGTTCTTCATAAGCTTTTTTTGCATCTTCAAGTTCATCGTCATCAATGCCAGCAAGAAGCTCATTGCCATCTTCATCTTCTATCACTTTCAATATATAGATTTCTGGTTCTTCTTCATCTGTATAGAGGGCAACATAGTCTGTGTCTTCAATTGAAAACTTTGCATCTACAAAAAATTCAACTTCAACATCATTTTCATCATATAATTTTATTTTTTCCATTTTATCACCTATAAATTAATTCTATCCAGATAGGATTGCAGAATATATGTCGCTGCAATTTTATCTATATATTTTTTTCTATTTTCTCTGCGAACAGAACCTTCTATTAGAACTTGCTGTGCCATTAAAGTAGTCATTCTCTCGTCAACATACTCAATTTCAATATTAAATTTATTTTTTAATTTTTCTGCAAACTTCATGACTTTTTCACTTTGAGGTCCAATAGTGTTGTTCATGTTCTTTGGAAGACCTACCACTATTTTTTCTACATCATTTTCTTTTATTATGTCATGAATTTTATCATAGGCAATCTTATTTGACTCTCTCTTAATTGTCATAAGAGGTTGGGCTGTGAGCATTAAAGCATCTGATATAGCTACTCCTATCCACACATCTCCAACGTCAAGGCCTAAAATTCTATTCATATAACCACAACCTTTACAGGTACATATATAATATGTAAAAGAGATGGTCTAGCCATCTCAAATCTTTTCTAAATAAACTTTTAACATTTCTTGTAAAAGCTCGTCACGCTCTATTTCTTGTATCATGGATCTTGCATTATCATGGCTTGTAATATATGTTGGATCGCCAGATAGTATATATCCAATAATTTGGTCAGAAGGATTGTATCCTTTTTCCTCTAGAGCATTGTAAACAACTTTTAAAATACTCTTAATTCTTTCTTGCTCCAAACTGTTTTTTTCAAAAATTTGTGTATTATTGTTTTGACCCATAATTACCTCCAAATAGATTATATCATAAATTATCTATTTTGATAATATTATAATAGCTCGCTTAGCTTATTTAGAGCTTCTTTAACCTTTCCTAAGTCTTTAGCACCAGCAGTTGCCATATCAGGTCTGCCTCCGCCTCCGCCACCAGCTACTTTTGCAATTTCTTTAATAATTTTTCCAGCAGCGATTTTCTTTTCTACTAAGTCTTTTGAAACTGCACATACAAAGTTTAGTTTATTATCATTTACTGTTGCAAATAAAACTACAACTGAACCAATTTTATTTCTAACTTCATCAGCTAAGTCCCTAAGTGTATTTACATCTACTCCTTCAAATTTCTTTACAACATAATTTATGCCATTTTTATTCTTTACAGAATCTATAAGTCCAGAAATTTGGTCCTTTGCCTTATCGTGCTCAAGTCTTTCAATTTCTTTATTTGCTTCTTTAAGACTCTTAATATTTAATTTAATCTTCTGTAGAATTTCTTCTTTATTTGATTTTAATTCCTTAGCTATTTCTTCTTGCTCATCTTTTAATTCATTTAGATATTTCAAAACAGAAGGACCAGTAATAGATTCAATTCTTCTAATCCCATTACTTATACCACTTTCAGATAAGATTTTAAACATTGAAATTTGAGAAGTATTTGACACATGAGTACCTCCACAAAGTTCACGAGAATAATCTCCCATAGAAAGAACTCTAACTTCTTCATGATATTTGTCTTCAAAAAGTCCTATTGCTCCCATTTCTTTAGCATCATCTAAGCTTGTTATTTTAGTATTAACTGGTAAAGCTTCAAAAATCTTTTCATTTACTATTTTTTCTACTTTTTCAATTTCTTCTTTAGACATAGCTTCAAAGTGTGAAAAGTCAAATCTCATTCTGTCTGGCATAACAAGTGATCCAGCTTGATTTACATGATTTCCTAAAACATCTTTTAGTGCTCTATGAAGTAAGTGAGTTACAGAGTGATTTCTTCTTATATTATTTCTTCTATTTACATCAATAGTAATCTTTACAGGAGCTTTTTCTAGATTTCCTTCTTCTACTTCTACAAAGTGTAGATGAAGTCCATCCTTAGTTTTTTTAGTGTCAGTAACTTTTAATTTGAATTTATCAGAAATAATTTCTCCAGTGTCTCCTACTTGTCCACCACTTTCGCCATAGAAAGTAGTTTTATCTAGGATAACAATTCCCTTTTCTCCTTCATTTATAGAGTCAACAATTTCGTCATCATCAGAAATTATTCTTATAATATTTCCTTGGCATTCATCTTTTTCGTAGCCTAAAAATTCATTAGAAAGTCCTTCAAATAGGTGCTTGTTGTCTTGGTTTGCCCAGCCAACATTTTTGTCATCTCTCGCAGCTCTTGCTCTATTCTTTTGAAGATTCATCTCTTCTTCAAAACCAGCCATATCAACATCAAGACCTTCTTCTTTAAGAATTTCCTCTGTCAAATCAACAGGGAAACCATAAGTGTCATAGAGTTTGAAAGCTTTTTTGCCGTCAAGCAGCTTTTCGCCACTTTCCTTCATTTCTTCGATATGAGCATTAAGTCTAACAAGTCCACCATCAATAGTTTCTAAGAACTTTTCTTCTTCTCTTCTGATTATTTCCTTGATAGATTCTCTATTTTCCTTTAATTCTTTGTATTGTTCGCCCCAAGAGTCCATTACCATGTCTGCAATTTCAAATAAGAAGGCTCTCTTTATTCCCAATTTTCTTCCATGTCTTGCAGCTCTTCTTATAAGTCTTCTTAAGACATAGCCTCTTCCTTCATTTGATGGCACAATTGTGTCAGAAATCATGAAAGTCATTGCTCTTATGTGGTCTGTAATAACTCTAAAGGAAATGTCCGCCTTTTTATCTTCGCCATATTTTTTGCCTGAAACTTTAGCAATTTCCCCAATAATATCTTTAATTGCATCAATTTCAAAAATATTGTCAGTCTTTTGTAAAACTGTGGCAATTCTTTCAAGACCCATTCCTGTATCAATGTTTGGATGTGAAAGTGGATTGTAATTTCCTTCTTCATCTTTATCAAATTGTGTGAAAACTAAATTCCATACTTCGATGAATCTGTCTCCTTCTCCTCCTGGTCTTTCATCTTCTGAGCCATATTCTAGTCCTCTATCAACATAAATTTCTGAACATGGACCAGATGGACCAACTTCAAGTTCCCAGAAGTTATCATCTTTTCCAAGTCTAATTATTTTTTCTTCAGGTATTCCAATAACGTCTTTCCAAATATTATAGGCTTCATCATCTTCATGATAAACAGTTACCCAAAGATCTTCCTTTGGAATTTCAAGATTAACTGTCAAAAATTCCCAAGCCCAAGGAATTACTTCGTGTTTAAAGTAATCTCCAAAGGAAAAATTGCCAAGCATTTCAAAAAATGTTGCGTGTCTATCTGTTAAGCCTACATTGTCTATATCGCCAGTTCTAATACATTTTTGGCAAGTTGTAACTCTTTTTGAAGGTGGAACTTCTTCTCCAGTGAAAAATTTTTTCATTGGCGCCATTCCTGCTCCAATTAAAAGTAATGATTTGTCATTTTTTGGAATTAGTGAAAAACTTGGTAGTATCAAATGTCCCTTTGATTCAAAAAATTTTAAAAATTCAGTTCTTATATCGTGTAAACCTAAATATTTCATAAACAACTCCTATTAAAAATCCTCCCATACCCTGGGAGGATGTGCTATAAATATTATAATTATAAAGAATATGATTGTCAATTAGAGCTATATTTGTCATTGTATTTTATTTTTGCAAAATCAATTAGTATAAAGATAATTGATGTAATTGGAACAGAAATTACCATTCCCCAAACACCAAAAATACCTCCACCAATAATTATTGAAATTAAAATTAATAGTGGATTTAGTCCTGTACTGTCTCCAATTAGTTTTGGTGCTAAAATATTATTTTCAACCCATTGAACTAATATGAAAAGAACTAAAACCCAAAAGGCTTTTACTGGCGAATCCATAAAGGCAAACAAAACAGCTGGCACACATCCTAAGAAAGGTCCCACAAAAGGAATAATATCTGCCACGCAAGTTATAAGTCCAATAATAATTGCAAAATCTACTCTCAAAATAAGTAGATATATCATTGTAATTATTCCTACGAATATTGCCATTAGCATTCTTCCCCTAATAAATTGTTGGAGAGCTATATCAATTCTATTTGACAAAAATGAAATATCATCTCTATATTTATTTGGAATAGCTTTTTTTACTTTATGCGTAAATTTTTCTTTATCAACTGAGAAGTAAAAAGAAAAAATAATTATTAAAACAAGTCTAAAGGCAGATGTCACAGCTCCATAAACCTTTGAAAAAACTCCAGATATAGAACTCATTAGTGAACCTTGAACTTTTGCCACTAAGTCAGTTAAAGTCTTTGTCATTGAATTTAATATATTTGACACAATCTGTGGTGTTTCAACATTTCCCTCTACCTTTGGGTTTGACTCCTTATAAATATCTATAAAGTTCTCTGGAAGTTCAATGTTAAACTTTGCAAAAATTTCTGTCAAAAAATTATTTGCATTTCTTGTAAGTGTATCAATCATTGCAGGCAGACTAGTAAGTAAATTTGAAATTTCATTAATGGTCTTTGGAATAACAGAAACTATTAAAATTCCAAAAATTAAAAGAGCTGTAATATAAACAATTATTACACCAAAGGGTCTCTTAACTCCCTTTCTTTCCAAATAATTTACTATGGGATCTATTATGTAAGCAAAAATAATTGCAATAATAGCCGACGAAATAGTATAGCCTAAAATTGGAAATTTATTAAAAATTATTGTTATTAAATAGAGAATTAAAATCCCTAAAAATATTTTTGTAATGAAATGCAAGTCTATGTTTATTCTCTTTTTGCCTTCTATATATCTATTTCCAATATTTATTAGATAGTAAATCGCCAAAAATATTAGAAGGATAGATAGTATGACAAGAGCATAAACCATAAATCTAGCAGCATTACCTGAAATTTGCCCCAACATATTATCACCTGTTCTTGAACTTTTTCATCCCTTGACTTATTTTTTCCACTACATAATCACATTCATCCTTTGTGTTGTTGTGATTTAGTGAAAGCCTAAGCATTGAAAGTGAATCCTCTTCGCTTCTTCCAATTGCCCTAAGTACATGAGATGGATTTATGCTTCCTGCTGCACAAGCAGATCCAGAAGATGTGCATATATCATACATATCAAGATACTGCACCATGGTTTGTGGCTTAGTGTCCCTTAGTGTGATATTAATATTTCCAGGAAGTCTCTTTTCTCTTGGACCATTTAAAATAATTCCATCAATGTTTAAAAGTTTTTCAATAGTATAATCTCTCAAATCACTTGTGTAACTTATATTTTCATCAATGTCTTTATAGGCATCTTCTATTGCCTTTGCAAGACCTACTATGGACGCCACATTTTCTGTTGAGGCTCTCATGCCCCTCTCTTGTTCTCCGCCATTTATAAATGGAGAAATTTCTGTGCCATCTTTGATGTATAAAATTCCAATCCCCTTGGGAGCACCAAGTTTGTGACCAGATAGAGAAAGCATATCTAGGTCTAAATCCTTTAGATTAAATTTGACATTTCCCATAGCTTGCACTGCATCTGTGTGCAGTAAAATATTTTTATCTCTCGCAATTTTTGAAATTTCTTCTATTGGCTCAATAGTACCTATTTCATTATTTGCAAACATAATGGAAATTAATTTTGTATTTCCCTTAATCTTTTCACTTAATTCATCTAAAATTACAAAGCCTTCTTCATCAACTGAAAGTAGAGAATAGTCTGCTCCCCATTTTTTTACTGCTTTAAGTGAATTTAAAATAGCTGGATGTTCTATCTTTGATGATATTATATGATTTTTTTCCCTTGGATTCAATGATTCTTTTATAACCCAGTTATCTGACTCAGAGCCAGAGGATGTAAAATAAATTTCACTTGGCTTAGTTTTTAAAATTTCTGCAATTTTTATTCTTGAATTTTCAATTGCCGCCCTAGATTTTTGACCCAGAGAATAAATTGCCGATGCATTCCCATAATTTTCTCTCAAATATGGGAGCATGGCATTAAAAACATTCTCTGTTACTTTTGTTGTGGCAGCATTGTCCATGTAAATCATAAATACCTCACATGTCTGCCAGAGTCATGGACTCCATTACATCTTCAATTTTTCCTTGAAGTTTTGATAAAATATCTCTAGTTGCACAGTCCTTTAGCTTGCCACAATTGGAATTTTTGCCAAGGTCACAACAAGAAAGAGACATATCGCCTTCAAGGGCATTTATTATTTCTCCTATTGCAATCTCCTTTGGATCTCTCGACAATACATAGCCGCCACCTGCTCCTCTTATGGATTTCACAAGGTCAGCTTTGCGTAACATAGTGAAGAGTTGTTCCAAATAAGATTCAGATAAATTTTCCTCTTTTGCAATATCCTTTAGTGCAATAGGGCCCTTGCCCATATTTTCTTTTAAATTATACATCGCCATTAAACCATAACGGCCTTTTGTAGAAAGTTTCATTTAATCACCTCTTATGATGGAATAAAAGAGCCTTCTTCTTTATTATTTTCTAACATATCCTTTAATGTGTACCATGATAGGACTGCACACTTTACTCTAGCAGGAAGGGTCCTAATAGATTCAAAGGCAATAGCATCATCAAGGTCTTCTAGTTCATCTGGGTCAGTGACCTCTCCCTTAACCATTCCAATAAATTTTTTTGCCCTTTCAATAGCATCTTCAACTTTTATTCCCTTTACATTGTCACACATTATAGATGTTGAAGCTTGTGAAATTGCACAGCCGTGTCCCATGTAGGAGATGTCCTTTATTATTCCATCTTCTACCTTTAATTCAAGAGTTATTTCATCGCCGCAACTTGGATTATGACCAAGTTCCTTATGAGTGTAGTCCTCTAGTTCATGTCTATTGTGTTTATTTCTTGAGTGCTCCAAAATTAATTCTGTGTAAATATTATCAAGATTCAATTCCTAAAATCCTCCTTACATCTTCAAGATGTTCTACGAAATAATCAATTTCTTCCACTGTGTTATAAATGGCAAAACTTGCCCTACATGAGAAGTTTGAACCCAAAAATCTGTGAAGTGGTTGGGCACAGTGATGACCTGATCTTATGGCAATGCCAAAAGTGTCAAGGATTGATGCAACATCGTGAGGATGAGCTTCTTTAAAGTTAAAAGATATTACTGGTGCTCTGTTTTTGTTACTTGTTGTGTAAACTTCAAGATAATCTAATTTTTTTAATTTGTCATAACAATAGTCAGTCAAATATCTTTCGTACTCGTCGATTTTTTCCATGCCATATTTATTTATAAAATCAATGGCTGCTGCAAGGTTTACTGCACCTTCAACATTTGCCGTTCCTGCTTCAAACCTTTGTGGTGCATCTAAGAAAGTTGTATGATCCTCGTAGACATATTCAATCATGTCGCCACCTGCTAGGAAGGGTTCTATTTGGTTTAATAAATTTTCTTTTCCATAAAGGACGCCAATTCCTAGAGCAGAATACATTTTGTGACCTGAAAATGCTAAAAAGTCCACATCAAGCTGGCTGACATTTACTTTTCTGTGAGGCACAAGTTGTGCGCCGTCTAAAATAATTTTTGCATGAGAATGCTCTCTTGCGTATTTCACAATTTTTTCAATGTCAGGATTTGTTCCAACTACATTAGACGCTCCAGTGATTGATAAAATTTTTGTCTTTTCAGTAACTTTTTCTTCTATTTCAGAAAAAGGAATTTGCTTATCATCATCAATGTATAAATATTTTAATTTTGCACCAGTTTTTTTAGCAACTTCTTGCCAAGTAACTAAGTTTGAATGGTGCTCCATTATTGAAATTAAAATTTCGTCGCCTTCACTTAAATTATTAAGTCCATAGGAATAGGCAACTAAATTTAGGGCTTCCGTTGCATTCCTCAAAAATACAATTTCTGATGCCTTTTTTGCTCCAACGAAGTCTGCCACTTTTTGTCTTGCATTTTCATAAACTTCAGTGGACTTCATGGCAAGATAGTGAGCTCCCCTATGGGGGTTTCCATTTTCATTTTCGTAAAAATTCTTTATGTTTTCTATAATTTCACGAGGCTTTTGTGTCGTTGCCCCATTGTCAAAATAGACAATGTCCTTGCCATTTGCTTTTAATTTTAAAAAGGGAAACTCTTTTCTAATATCTTCAATTTCATTTTTTGTAAACATATTAATTCCCTCTCTTTATAATTTTTCTAACTGAAGTCCAAACTTCTTCTCTCAATTTTTCATCAGAAAGAGCATCAATTGCACGAGAAAATTTTGATTCAACTATTAAGGCTTCAGCTTCTTCGTGGCTAATTCCTCTACTCATGAGATAAAAAATTTGCTCCATGTCAAGCTTTCCTGCACTTGATGCGTGATTACCAACTACATCATCTTCGTGAGCAAGCATTAGAGGAACTGAAACAGAATGAACTGTGTCATCAAGCAATATTGAATACTCTTCTTCTGAACCAACAGCTCCCTTTGCGCCTTCTATAAATTGTAAGTTTGACTTAAAATTTTTAAAGGCTTTATCCTTTAAGGCACCATTTACTAAAATATCTGATTCAGTCTTTTTTCCTCTATGAATCATATCGTAATTCATGTTTAGATATTCGTCCTTTTGTCCAAAATAAATTGAATCTACTATTGATGAAGATTTTTCTCCAATTAACTCACATTTATAATTTGTGTAAAGTTTTGCTGCGCCAAGTTCATATTGATGAAGAGTTACCTTTGCGCCATTTTCTGTATAAATGCCAATAGATTCAAGGACAAGGGACTTGTCATCATCTCTTGCAATGACAAAAACTTCTACTTCAGAATTTTCCTTTGCAAGAACTTTTATTACAGAATTTCTAAATTTTTCGCCTTGACCACAAGATGTGTAATCAAGAACTACCTTTAATTTTGAATTTTTTTCTGCAAGAATGTGATGAAGGTCGAAAAGTTCATAATAATCGTCATCTAATTCAAATAATTTATAATCTTCTTTTTCTTCATTTTCCTTTGTAGCATAAGAATTATAATAATTCAAAAATTTTCTATTTAATTCTAGTGCATCTTCTGAAATTCCATATTTTATTTTTTCAAATCCAGAAATTTCTGTAGGATTTTTTTCTCCCATTTCTCTATATAATTTTCCCTTAATTTCAGGAATTTTTATTTCAGTTTCATTTACCTTTAAAAAACTATAAGTCTTAAAGGCAATTTCATTTCCAATTATATTCATCTTTCACCTACCCAATTGCTCCAACAAGTTCAAGGTTAATAAGGTTATTCATTTCAACTGCATATTCCATAGGAAGTTCCTTTGCAATCGGCTCTGCAAATCCTCTTACAACCATTTCCTTTGCTTCTTGTTCAGATATTCCCCTTGACATCAAATAAAATATTACTGAGTCAGAAATTCTTCCAATTTTTGCTTCGTGTCCAATGTCAATATCATTATTTTCAATTTTTATTGTAGGAATTGTATCTGACCTGGACTCACTATCAAGCATCAAGGATTCACATGATGTTGAGTTCTTTGAGCCCACAGCATTTTCTTTTATTTCAACTAGACCTCTATAAATTGCAATTCCACCAGATTTTGAAATTGACTTAGTGTTTATAGTTGACTTAGTGTGTGGTGCTGCATGAACAACTTGTGCTCCTGTATCAAGATTTTGTCCTTCGCCTGCAAAGGAAATTCCAGTAAACTCACTAGATGCGTTTTCTCCAACTAAAATTGATGCAGGGTAAAGCATAGAAACTTTTGAACCAAAGGAACCTGAAACCCATTCGATTTTTCCATTTTTTTCTACAATGGCTCTCTTTGTGTTTAAGTTATACATATTTCTTGACCAATTTTCAATTGTCGAATATCTAAGAGTTGCATTTTCGCCAACAAAAAGTTCAACTGCACCTGCGTGCAAGTTTATTACATTGTACTTTGGAGCAGAACAACCTTCGATGAAGTGACAATAAGCTCCATCTTCTACGATTATAAGTGTGTGTTCAAATTGACCTGCACCTGGGGCGTTTAATCTAAAGTAAGATTGTAGAGGAATATCTACATTTACTCCCTTTGGTACATAGACAAAGGATCCACCAGACCAAACTGCATAGTGAAGAGCAGCGTACTTGTGAAGATTTGGTGTAATACATTTACTAAAATATTTTTTTACAATTTCTGGATATTTTTTAAGTCCACTTTCAAAGTCAGTATAGATTACTCCTTGGTCAGACAAATATTTTTGAATGTTGTGATAGACAACTTCAGAGTCATATTGTGCTCCAACACCAGAAAGCATTGATTCTTTTTCTGCCTCAGGTATGCCTAGCTTATCAAAGGTATCTCTTATTTCATCAGGAACATTTTTCCAATCGTCAGACATATCTGCATCAGGTCTAATGTAAGTTGTGATTTTATCCATGTCCACTTCAGAAAGGTCTGGCCCCCACTCTGGATTTTTCTTTTCATTAAAAATCTTTAGAGCCTTAAGTCTGCTTTCAAGCATCCATTCTGGTTCGTCTTTCTCCTTAGAAATTTGTCTTACAATTTCTTCTGTAAGTCCCTTTTCAGTTTTTGATCTAAAAGTGAATTTATTTTTAATATCATAGACGCCACGGTCCATGTCTTCTACATAAGTTTTTTCTGTCTTAGCCAATTATTTCACCTCTTCTCTTATCCAATTAAATCCTTCTTTTTCGATTTTATCTATTAGAGAAGCGTCTCCTTCTTTTACAATTTGTCCATCTAAAACTACATGGACAAAGTCAGGTTTAATGTTATCTATTAGCTCTTTGTGGTGAGTGATAATCAAAACTGCATTGTCTTTATTTAAAAACTTCTCAATTCCACTGGAAACAATTCTTGTTGCATCAACATCAAGTCCTGAATCTGTTTCATCAAGAATGGCAAGTTTTGGATTTAACATAAGCATTTGAAGAATTTCATTTTTCTTTTTTTCTCCACCAGAAAAACCAACATTTAAGTATCTTTCTGCGTAGGAGGAGTCCATCTTTAACTCTTCCATTTCCTTTTGAATTTCCTTTTTGAATTTTAAAATAGAAATATTCTTATCTTCCTTTAAAGATTTTGCTGTTCTAATAAAATTTTCTACAGAAATTCCTGGCACTTCTTCTGGAGTTTGGAAAGACATAAAAAGTCCCTTGTTAGCTCTCTTATCAGTTGAAAGTTCACTTATATCTTCTCCATCTAAAAATATTTTTCCACTTGTAACATTATAAACAGGATTGTCCATTATTACATTGGCAAGTGTAGATTTACCTGAACCATTTGGCCCCATAATTACGTGAACTTCGCCGTAGTTAATCTTTAAATTAATATTTTTTAAAATCTCTTTATCTTCTACGCCTGCACTTAAATTTTCTATTCTCAATAACTCTGTCATACTTCCTCCATTTATAAAAAATAATTCATACAAAATTACTATGTTTTTTTCTATTAACTATAATAACACAAGTTATTTAATAATCAAATATTTATTGCAATAAAAAAACTAGGCTTAACCTAGTTTACGAAAGCATAAATGCCGATTCTATGTGATTGATTTCCTTTTCCTTAAAATAAATTTCAATTATATCAAAACGTACCATTATATCAAAAAGATTTTTTTCCATTATATAAGCTGTCGCCGTCTTTATTATATTTTGCATTTTAAATTCGGTTACAGCTTCGTAGGCGTCTCCATATTTTCTAGAGTTGCGAGATTTTACTTCAACAAAAACAAGCTCGTCCTTATCTCTTGCAATAATATCTATCTCTGCTCCAAGAGCTCTATAATTTCTTTCTAATATAATGTAGCCCTTCTTCTCCAAAAATTTTGTGGCAATGTCCTCCCCACGATTTCCAAAAAATAAATTGTGTCCTACCATGATTTTATATTCTTCAAAAATGATTTTCTATGCATTTCTGTTGGCCCATAAGCCTTAAGAGCTTCTCTGTGATACTTTGTCGCATAACCCTTATGCTTTTCAATCCCATAATGAGGATATTTCTCTGCCCACTTATTGCAAAGATTATCTCTATAAACTTTTGCAATTATTGATGCACAGGCTATAGAGTAGCATGACTCGTCGCCCTTAATAATTGCTTTTTGAAAAATCCCAGTTTCAATTGTCTCCGCATCTATTAATACACAGTCTGTAATAATTTTTTTGCCTTCCTTATCACGTAAATTTTCAAGTGCATTTATCATGGAAATGTGAGTAGCCATTTTAATGTTAACTTTATCAATTATATCTGGGTTTGCCCTGCCAATGCCAACGGCAATAGAACTTTCCAAAATTTTTGTGTAGAGTTCTTCTCTCTTTTTGGGACTAAGTTTCTTTGAATCATTTACTCCGTCGATATACTCATCCTTTGGCATAATAATTGCGCAGGAAACTACATCGCCAAAGAGACAACCTCTTCCAACTTCGTCTATGCCACAAATAAATTTATATCCCTTTTCGTAATATTCATTTTCAAAATTATAAAAACTCATTTGGCTCCTCCAAAGTTATTCTTCCAAGAGTCCCTTTTCTAAATTCGTCTAAAATTATTCCAGAAACTTTTTCATAATCTATAAAACCGCCGCGCATAAGTGCCCCTCTGTTTTTGCCTATTTCATCCATAATTTCAATACCTGACATAGCTTCAATGTCAGAAAGTCTATATCTTTCTTCAAGGGAAGATGGAGCAATATTTTTTAATTTTTCAATTAATTTTAGGGCAAGAGTCTCTCTATCCATAATTTCATCTTTAATTGCACCTGTAAAGGCAAGATTTAGTCCAACTTTTTCTTGGAACTTTGGCCACAAAACTCCTGGTGTGTCTAAGAGATGAAGTTTTGAGTGAATTTTTATCCACTGATTTGTCTTTGTTACTCCTGGTCTATTGCCAGTCTTTGCTGACTTTGTTCCAGAAATTGAATTTATAAAAGTTGACTTGCCAGAATTTGGTATGCCCACAATCATTGCTCGAAGAGGTCCTTTTTTTAGACCCTTATCTTCATATTTTTTTATCTCTTCTCCCATGAGCTCTTCAGATTTTTTTACAACTAAATTTACATTTGGCTTCATTGCATTGTATGAAATGGCAAAGTTGTTTTCGTCAGTAATCTTTTCCATCCACTCTTCATTTAATTTTGGATTCGATAAATCTGACTTATTAAATATCAAAAGTCTCTTTTTATTTTTTAAAAGGTCATTAAAGAGAGGATTACGACTTGAATAAGGAATACGAGAGTCAATTATCTCAATTACAAAATCAACTAGCTTTAATTTTTTCTCTATGTCCTCAATGGTCTTTTTCATGTGACCCGGATACCAGTTAATATTCATTTAATCACCAAATAAAACCTTGTCTAAAATTTTTACCGCCCCGTCACTATTGTTATCAAAGTCAGACACCACATCTGCTGCTTCTCTTAGTCTTTCAACACCATTTTTCATGGCAATGCCAAGTCCAACATTTTCTATTAACATAACATCGTTGGAGTCATCCCCAATTGCGGCAACATCTTTTAAATCAATGCCCCTGATTTCCGCGTATTTTTTTACTCCATAAAATTTGTCGCCAGATTTTTGCAATACTTCAAGCATCCACTTTGGCTCTCTTCTGATTTTCATTATATGAAAATTAAATCTGTCAGAAATTTTATCTCTCATTCTATTTCTTAGATTAACTAAATCATCATGACTTCCAGCAAAAACAATAGAAAGAGGATTGCCCTCTAAGTTGTCGAAATTATCAAGTCCCAAATTTCTTCCTCTAAAGGCATCAACATAAGTACCCTCTAAGTTTGAGAAATTCTTTTTCTTATAGACAAGATCAATACCGTCATCTCTTTGTATATGAAGAGAAGCGTAAATATTGTCATTGTCATCAAAGGCCATTACTTTTTTCAAATCTTCATCCTTAATTGGATTAACATATTTGACTTTGCCACTTAAATTATCTCTAATTACATTTCCATTGTTGCAAATTAAATCTATATCTAGATTATTTCCCACAAATTTATGAGCAGAGTAGTATTCTCTTCCCGTAGCCACTACTGGGATAATATTATTTGATTTTAGTTTTTGTACAAAGGATTCAAAACTCTTTGTAATTACTTTATCAGTAGTCAAAAGAGTTTCATCTAAATCCATAGAAACCATTTTAATCATAAATCACCTATACATTAAACTTAAATACAATTACATCGCCATCTTCAACAACATAATCTTTTCCTTCACTTCTTATTAGTCCCTTTTCCCTTGCCACAGCTACAGAGCCAGATTCAACTAAGTCCTTATAGCTAACTGTGTCGGCTTTAATAAATCCTCTTTCCATATCTGTGTGAATTTTTCCTGCAGCTGTCGGAGCCTTTGAGCCCTTCTTAATAGTCCAAGCTCTAGTTTCCATTTCGCCAGTAGTTAAAAATGAAATTAGTCCAAGAAGTTTGTAAGAAGATTTAATCAATTTGTCGAGACCAGATGAATCAAGACCAAGTTCTTCAAGGAAAAGTTCTTTTTCATCTTCATCGAGAGATGCAATTTCTGCTTCGATTTCTGCAGAGATGACAACAACTTCGTCGCCAGACTTTTCTGCATATTCTCTTACTTTTTTTACATATTCATTATCTTCTTTGTTTAAGTCTCCTTCAGCCACATTGCAGACATAAATCACTGGTTTTGCACTTAAAAGAGAATAATTTTTTATGATTTTTTCTTCTTCATCGTCAAGGTCAACTTCTCTTGCTGGTCTACCTTCTTCGAGAACCTTTTTAATTTTTTCTAAAAGGTCCCTTTCCTTAGCAAGAGATTTTTCTGCTCTAGCTTTTTTTACAACTTTTCCATACCTATTTTCAACTTGTTCAAGATCTGAAAAAATTAATTCTAAATTTATATTTTCAATATCACGAAGAGGGTCAATAGAGCCGTCAACATGAATAATATTTTCATCATCAAAGCATCTTACTACATGGACAATGGCATCAACTTCACGGATATTTGATAAAAATTGATTTCCAAGTCCTTCGCCCTTGCTGGCACCCTTTACAAGTCCAGCTATGTCATAAAATTCTATATTAGTGTGAACAATTTTTTCTGACTTGCTCAACTTTGCAAGTACGTCTAATCGTTCATCAGGTACATTTACAACCCCAACATTTGGCTCAATTGTTGCAAAAGGATAATTTGCAGCTTCAGCACCAGCACTTGTTAGGGCATTAAATAAAGTTGACTTACCTACATTGGGAAGTCCCACGATTCCAAGTTTCATTAGAAAACCTCCATTCAGAATAAAATTATATCACAAGAAAAGATAATGGTCATTTAATTTTCATTCTTTGCCTTTACCCATAGCTTTCTTTATAAGAATTTTTAAATTTAAAAAGACTTTTCATTAAGACTTCTTCTAAAAATTTTTCAAAATTAAAAATTTCTATACAAGTATTTGATGCAAATAAAAGATAAAAGCCTAGACTTAACTTTTATTTACTTATTTTTTATTGTATAATGAGTTTATCAATTATTAAAGAGGTGAATAGTATGAGTGCCATCGTCATAAATGACCTGACAAAAGGCAAGGGCAAAGAAAAAATTTTATCTAACTTAAATTTAGAAATTTTAGATGGCGAATTTTTCTCTCTTCTTGGAACAAAAAACTCCGGAAAGACAACTCTTGCAAGAATTATTATGGGATATTTAAAACCTGGTAGTGGATCTATTAGGGTTTATGATATGGATTCATTTAAAGAATCAAAGGAAATAAAAGAAACTGTGTCCTTCGTACCACAAGATATGATTTTCGATTCAAAGATAAAATCTTATGCTTTACTAAAGAAGACACTTAGCACACATGGTTTATCTAACACGGAAGACATTGATGTTCTTTGTGATTATTTTGAATTTAATTCAAATCTAAGAATTTGCGATTTAAGAGATAGGGAAAGAAAGTTATTAGCTATTATTAACGCTCTTGTTATTAAGCCAAGACTTTTAATTTTAGACTCTCCCGCTAAATTCTTAGAAGAAAAAGATATAGATAGACTCTTTTCTCATGTGAAAAAATTAAATGAGAGTGAAGGCTTAACAGTTTTACTTTTATCTGACTCACTTAGAGAGGCAAAAAAATATTCTTCAAGAATAGCCTACTTATCTGATGGAAAAATTCAAGACACTGAATACAACAATGTAAAGGCAGCAGGAGATAAGGTTTTAAAAATTGACTCTTACAGGGGAAATTTGAATTACTTTACATCTATTGGTGCAAGAATTATTAAGGACGAGGAAGATGAAACTATCCTCTACTTTGATGGAGCTTTGCCAGAACTTTCAAAGGTAATCTACGAAGAGGCTCTTGAAAATTATGTACTTGAAGACGCAAAATTATCTGACAAGGTCAATGCTTATTACAAGGGAGAAAATGCAAAACTTCCTAGGAAAAAGGTTGAGCCAATAAAAACAGAAGTAGTAGAAAGTCCTACAGAAAAAATTTCTGAAAATGGTCTTGAAACTTCTGAAATTAATGACGTTACTGAAAGCACAGTAAAAATTAATGAAGCAGGAAATAACTTCCCTGAAGCTCAAGCTGTCAATTTAGAAAATTCTGAAAAAGATATAATTCACAACACTAAGACAAATCTTTTTGTAGATGACGAATACAAGGAAGTAGTTATTGGCGAAGAAGAAAATCCTTCTAGTGAAGTAAGTAATGAAATAAAAGAAAATGATAAACCAAATGAGACTATTGTCCTTGACAATACTTTCAACACTATGGAAACTGAAACAAATAAGGATACAATTATTTTTAATACCTCTGATGAAGGCGTCTTTAATGCAACAGAAGAGACAAAGCTAAAGGAGGATAAAGATGATATTTAATATGGAATTCAAATCAAATTTTGCAAAGATGATATCTTGGGCAATCGTCCTAATAATTTTGCTTGGACTAATGCTTGCCTTTTATCCTTTCCTTGCAGAATCACAAATGAACTCATTATTTAATTCCGTAATGGAAAGTTTTAATGAGCCAACTAGAAATATTTTAGGTATTTATGAAGGCATGGATATAGTAAATATTGGCGACTATATTGCCCTTGTTTACCATTACCTTGCAGTTTTAATTTTTGTATTTGCAATGCAACTTGGAGCAAATTCCCTTGCAAAGGAACAAAGTTCAGGCAACATTGAATACATTTATTCAAACCCAATTTCAAAATCAGAAATTGTGACAGGAAAAATTGCTGCCAACTTATTAACTTACATTTTATTCTTAATAATAATGGCACTTGCAACAGTTGGACTCGTCCTTGGAATTTCTTCAATAGGGATTGGCGCAGAAGGTGCAGCTGATATAACAAGCTTTGAAATTTTTGAAGCAGTAATAAAAGTTTTCGTTGGACTTCTTGGCTCTGGTCTTGTGTTTATGTCCATTGGCTACTTCTTCTCATCAATGTCAAAATCTTCACTACACCAAGATGCAGTAGCTGCCCTATTTGTATTCTTAATTGTACTACTTACAATTGTTGGGAAAGTTATGGGCGATGTCTTTGGCATGGTTGTTTCTTACTTCCCTAACGAAGCCTTTAGACCTTACAGCTTTGTTAGTGCAAACCTAAACTTAGTTTCATTAATTGCAAACTTAGTTATCTTTATACTAATGATAGTATTGACTTACACAATCTATTCAAATAAAGAACTTAAATATTAATTTTAGAAAACTACTTTGCTTAAGCCAAAGTAGTTTTTTTGTGCTCAAAATTATTTTTCATAAATTCTAATTTTAAAAATTTGTCAGAATTACTATCTCTATCACGAATATATTAGTGAAGGAGGAAATATGGATAATAAAGACTTGATAGAAAGGCTAAAAAATAAAGATGAAGATGCCCTTTATATATTTATTGAAGAGTACGGAAAAATATTAAAGGGAGTTATTTCAAAAACGCTTTGGAAATATCCAAACCTTTGGGAAGAAGCCATGAACGATGCCCTCTTAAGTATATGGCAAAATATTGATTACTTTGATTCAAGTAGGTCCACTTTTAAAAATTGGTGTGCCCTTGTTGCAAAGTACAGAGCCATAGATATTCTTAGAAAAGAAATTAAATTTGAAATCCTCAGACTAGATGAAGATTCAAAAACAGTAGATTCAGATTTATCTTCAAATCTAGAAATAGAAGAAATTCTTTCACTTTTAAATGAAGATGACAAAAAACTTTTTGAAAATATTTTTATCCATGGTCTTTCCTATAAAGAGGCAGCATCTAAACAAAATATTTCCACAGCAAATGCCTATAAAAAAGTTAGCAGAGGAAGAAATTTTTTAAAAAAATGGAGGGAAAATTTTTATGAAAAATAATATTTATGATGAGTTAAACGACATGAAAATTGAATACGAAGAAGTTCCTCTTAATGATTTTGAAATAGAAAATCTAAAAAGAACTGTGAGATCATTAAAAATAAAAAACAAGAAAAATAAGTTTAATAAAAAAGTGTTGGCAATAGCAGCATCTCTTATATTGATTTTTGGAATAACAAACTACACATCCAGTGGCTATGTCTTAGCTAAGACAAGGGAATTAGCAATTAATTTTAAAATTTCTTTATCAGATGCCATGGGACTATCAAGGGAAGTTGATGAGTACAGCGTAAATTTAAACGAAGCTTTTGAAATAAATGGTAAAAAATATATTTTCGATAAATTTATTATTGAAGATAATAATTTATACACTGTAATTTTGAGCTTAAATGACTCAAAAAAAATGCTCTCTGGAGAAGTTGCCTTAACTGAACTTAAGGTTAATGGCAAGAAAAATAAAATTCTTGGCTCCAGTGGCTCTGGATATACTTTACCTGAAGATGAAAAAGTAAATGTCTATACTCTTAAATATGATTTAGAAGAATCATTGCCAAAAGAAGGCAAAGTTAATTTAGAATTTTACTTCGATGAGTTTTTAGGAAACAAGAAAAAAATTAGTCTCTCAACAAATATAGATATGTCACAAATGAAAATGAATAAAAATCTTATAGCAAAGGACTTTACTATTCCAGATACTAATAATATTGTCATTGAAAGCTTTACTACAAGCCCAGCTTCACAAAAAATTGTAATAAGCTATCCTGACACAGAAGATGGATATATTTATTCAATAAAAGCCAGAGATTCTAAAAATAGGTTTGTATATTTTGAAACTCGTGAAGCAGAAAAAAATAAATCCAACCTATACTTTTCACCAGTCATTGGCAAAGTTACTACCGATGAACTTTTAAATGAAATCAAAACACTAAAATGCCAATTATACAGAGTGACAGTCAACAGCTATGACAACAAAGAAATGCCTATTGGAGAACAAGCAATTGGCGACGAGTTTACTCTCACTTTAAAATAAAAATTTATATTATGGAAAAAGTCCTACCCGAAAAAAGGTAGGACTTTTTCCAATGCAATTATTTTATGAGGTTTATGCGATTTTTTCTATTTGTTTCATATTTTCTAAACTTTTTAATCTTTCTGATTCTATATTATTTGATTCTTCAATTTTTTCGTTGTAAATTCTATTTAATTCTTCTTCTGTCACTTCACTTGGAAGAATGTCTAGGACAACTTCGCCTTTATTTAGCATTATTATTCTGTCAGAATATTCTATGGCATTTTTCAAGTTGTGAGTAATCATAAGTGTTGTGATCTTTTCTTTTTTAATTAAGTCGTTAGTCTTATCCATGATTAGCTTTGATGTCTTTGGGTCAAGGGCTGCTGTATGTTCGTCAAGTAAAAGTATTTTTGGTTTTTTTACTGTCGCCATTAAAAGAGATAGTGATTGTCTTTGTCCACCTGATAAAAATTTTACTTGTGTCCTTAATTTATTTTCAAGTCCAAGGTCAAGGCTCTTTAGTTTTTCAATTATTTTTTCATTGTTAGCCTTGTCGATTAATTTTTTGAAGGTAAATTTATGTCCCTTTTTAAAAGCCATGGACATGTTTTCTAAAATATTTAGGCTTTGGCAAACTCCCTTTGAAGGGTCTTGGTTTACCTTTCCAATGTCAATTGCCCTCTTGTCTTCAGATAATTTTGCAATGTCTACATTGTCTAAGAGAATTTCTCCCTTATCTGGGTTAAGTGATCCAGAAATCATATTAAATAATGTAGACTTGCCACATCCATTTGGTCCTAAAATTGCAACGCACTTATTTTCTTCAATATCAAGGGAAAAGTTATTAAATACTTGATTTTCTTCTTCCATTCCCTTGTAAAAAGTTTTTGATATATTTTTAATTTGTAGCATTTTCTTC
>UMIY01008339.1_pt1 | contig 32841 bp, 26 predicted proteins | sample 1965921 | NCBI WGS metagenome assembly UMIY01 (sample SAMEA4836134, study PRJEB28245) | human gut metagenome | biome: gut microbiome; material: fecal sample | place: Denmark | collected 2008
CAGAGACAAAACTTAGATTTGAAAATAACGAGAGAACAAATTTATTCCATAGAACTCTTAGAATTAAATGCAATTGAACTTGATAAAGTAATTACTGAAGAAGTTTGTGAAAATGTAATATTAGATTATAATAAAAGAGAAAATATTATAAGTATAGATAATTTATTAAGTTCATATAATAAAAATAAAGAATATAGTAGTTATGGGACAGAATATAAAGATTATTCTAGCTTACCATTTACATATAAAGAAGATTTTAGAAAGAAATTAGAAAAAGATTTTTTGACTTATAACCTATCAAAGAAAGAAGAAGAACTTGGAAAATATTTGATAAATAATTTGAGAGACGATGGTTATTTAGATTTAGATATTTTAGAAGTTTCTAAAAAATTTAAAGTAAGTGAAGGTTTTGTAGAAAAAGTAAGAGAAAAAATAAAGATAATTGATAATAAGGGTTTTGCTTCGAAAGATTTAAAAGAGTGTCTTCTAGTTCAGGTTGAAAAAGGAGATATTCTGTATAAATTTATTAATATTCATTTAGATAATTTGGCTAAAAATAGGTTAGATATCATAGCTAAAAGCATGAATATTTCTATGGAAGATGTAAAAGATTTATACAAAAGAATGCAAAAATTAGAGCCAGTGCCAAGTTCGGGAGAAAATTCTAATGAAAACACGTCATACATATTTCCAGAGATTTTCATTTTAGAAAAAGATCAAGAGTTAGAAGTAAAAGTAACTGACTCGAGAGAAAATCAATTAGGTTTTAACGAATATTATATGCGTTTATTTGAAAATACAAAAGATGAAGAAATCAAGAACTACCTAATGGAAAAATATAATAGGGCTCTATTTTTTTTGGAAGCTATAGCAAAAAGAAGGGCAACTATTAGGAAGATTGCTAATGAAATAGTTAGTATACAAAGAGACTTTTTTTTAAAAGGTTCTAACTTAAAAGTATGTAATTTAAAAATTTTATCAGAACGATTGGAATTATCAGAGTCTACAATTTCACGAGCAATGAAAGGAAAATATATTCACTCTAAAAGAGGGGTTTTTCCATTAAAATATTTTTTAGTATCTGGGGTTGGGCAAAATGAAACTTCTAAAGATGATATTTTAAAATTAATAGAAAAAATTATAAGCGAAGAGGATGTAAGAAAACCTTATTCAGATCAAAAAATATTAGAGATATTAAAAATTAATGGTGTAGAAATAAAAAGGAGGACTATTTCTAAATATAGAGAGCAACTAGGAATATTACCATCAAATTTAAGAAAAGAATATTAATTAAAATTACATCTAAATAATTGATATGGAGTTTCACAGCAAAATTGCAATACTGCAATAGTAATAAACTAGGTTAAATTGCGAAAATTAAAGGAATATAAAAATAAGCAAGCTAAAAAATTGTAAAAGTACAATTTAATGCTTGTTTATTTTTTTTGAATAGATTTTATTTGTTGCAAAATACAGATTATAAAAAAATGAAAGTTGGCATGATTTTTGCGTTATATATATGTGTAAGCTAAAACTATATATATATTAAGAAGGAGTGTATAATTTTATGACATTAATGACAGGTAAAGAGTATATTGAAAGTTTAAGAAACTTAGATATCAAAGTGTATATGTTTGGAGAAAAAGTTGAAAACCCAGTTGACAACCCAATAATTAGACCATCAATTAATTCGGTTGCAATGACTTATGATTTAGCAAATGATCCAGAATATGAAGATTTAATGACTACTACAAGTCATTTAACAGGAAATAAGATAAACAGATTTTGTCATATTCATCAAAGCAAAGAAGATTTAGTTAAGAAAATCAAAATGCAAAGATTGATGGGACAAAAAACAGCAAGTTGTTTCCAAAGATGTGTAGGTATGGATGCATTTAACGCTATCTATTCGACTACATATGAAATTGATAAGGAAAAGGGAACAGATTATCATGAAAGATTTAAAAAATATTTGATTTATTGTCAAGATAACGACTTAGTTGTTGATGGAGCTATGACAGATCCAAAAGGTGATAGAGGATTATCTCCATCACAACAAGAAGATCCTGATATGTATGTTCATATCAAAGAAATAAGAGAAGATGGAATAATTGTAAGAGGAGCAAAAGCTCATCAAACAGGCTCAATAAATTCTCATGAACATTTAATAATGCCTACAATCGCAATGAAAGAAGAAGATGCAGCATATGCAGTAAGTTTTGCTGTTCCTACAGATGCTAAGGGCGTATTCATGATTTACGGAAGACAATCTTGTGATACAAGAAAATTAGAAGAAGGTGCGGATATTGATCTTGGAAATAATACTTTTGGTGGTCAAGAAGCACTTGTAATATTTGATGATGTGTTCGTTCCTAATGAAAGAGTATTTATGTGCAAAGAATGGCAATATTCAGGAATGTTAGTTGAAAGATTTGCAGGATATCATAGACAATCTTATGCATGTAAAACAGGAGTAGGCGATGTATTGATTGGAGCAGCAGCTTTAGCAGCAGATTATAACGGAGTACCTAAAGCCAGTCATATTAAAGATAAGATTATTGAAATGCAACATCTCAATGAAACTATGTGGGCTTGTTCATTGGCTTGTTCCTATGAAGGAACAAAAACAGAATCAGGAGGATATCTAATTGATTTACTTCTTGCAAATGTATGTAAACAAAATGTTACGAGATTTCCTTATGATATAGCAAGACTTGCAGAAGATATAGCGGGAGGTTTAATGGTAACAATGCCTTCAGAAAAGGACTTAAAAGATGATTTTACAGGCCCTTGGGTTGAAAAGTTTTTGAGAGGCAAAGTTGGAACTGACACAGAAAATAGAATGAGAGTATTAAGGCTTATTGAAAATATAACACTTGGAACGGCTGCAGTAGGATATAGGACTGAATCAATGCATGGAGCAGGTTCACCTCAAGCACAAAGAATAATGATAGCAAGACAAGGAAACTTGGAATCAAAAAAAGAAATGGCAAGAAAGATTGCACATATTGATGTATCAAAAGACAATTTAAAAAAATGAGAGGTATATAAATGGAAGATCGAGAAGATTTAAGAAAGAAGATCATCCATGTTATCAATCATGACATATTTCCAAAAATAAAAGCACATGGAGGATTTATTAAGTTTAAATCTTTAAAAGATGGAGTTGTTACAATTACCCTTGGGGGTAATTGTAATGGCTGTATTTCAGCACAAATAACTGCAGAAGAAATTGTTAAAGAGAAACTTAAAGAAAAACTCGGGGATGAAATAAGAGGAGTAAAAGTATATCAGGACATAGATGATCAAATTTGGGATTTTGCTAAGGAATTATTGAGAGGTGAAAGAAGTGAATTGGATTGATGAATATAATAAAAAAATTGTTACAGCAGAAGAAGCTTTAAAACATATAAAATCAAATGATAGAGTAATTTTTGCTCATGCTTGTGGAGAACCGGGATATTTAGTAGATAAGCTTGTAGAAGTGAAAGAAAATTTTAGAGATGTAGAAATCGTACACATGGTTCCAATGGGGCCAGCTGAGTATTGTAATGAAGAAAATAAAAAATATTTCACACATAATGCGCTATTTGCAGGTGGGGCAACAAAAGAAGCTATTAAAAATGGTAGAGCAGATTTTACACCAGTATTTTTCCATGAAGTTCCAAAAATGATTAGAACTACTATGCCAATAAATGTAGCTCTTGTTCAAGTGTCTAAGCCTGATGAGCATGGATATGTAAGCTTAGGGGTATCTGTTGATTATACAAAAGCAGCAGTAGAAGTCGCGAACATAACAATAGCTCAAGTAAATAAGTATATGCCTAGAACTCATGGAGAAAGCTTTGTGCATATCTCAGAAATAGATTATTTTGTTGAACACGATGAACCAATTCACACTTTAAAAAGTCCTAAAATTGGTGAAATAGAAAAAGAAATTGGAAGATATTGTGCAAGCTTAATAAATGATGGAGATACTTTACAATTAGGAATAGGAGCTATTCCTGATGCAGTACTTAGTTTTTTAACTGATAAGAAAGATTTGGGAATTCATTCAGAAATGTTTTCGGATGGCGTTGTGAATTTAGTAGAAAAAGGAGTTATTAATAATTCTAAGAAAACTACTAATAAGGATAAGATGGTAGTAACTTTCTTAATGGGCAGCGAAAAGCTTTATGAATATGTAAATGACAACCCATCTATAAAAATGATGCCAGTAGATTATGTTAATAATCCTGTAGAAATAATGAAAGAAGACAATATAGTTTGTATAAATTCATGCATTCAAATCGACTTAATGGGTCAAGTTTGTTCAGAAAGTATTGGGGCAACACAAATATCTGGTGTTGGTGGACAAGTTGATTTTATAAGAGGCGCTGCTATGGCGAAAAATGGAAGGTCAATAATAGCCATGCCAAGTACTGTTAAATCAAAAATTTCAAAAATTGTAACGAAGCTTGATGATTATTCAGTAGTAACAACTTCTAGAAATGATATAGATTATGTAGTAACGGAATATGGTGTAGCATCTTTAAAGGGAAAAACTTTGAGGGAAAGATCAAAGGCTCTTATAAAAATTGCTCATCCTGATTTTAGAGAAGAATTAATAAAATATCATAATGAAAAATTTGCAGATAATTTTAAAGGATAGGGTGAAGATATGGTAAAAAGAGAATATGGGCAAGAACAGCCTGGTATAAAAATTGGAATGTTTGTACTAAGAATTCCATTTATTCATTACAGATTTGAAAAATCAGAATTTTTACAAGCCTTACTTATGTGTGCTACTTGTTTGGGAGCAATTCCTGTAATGACAGAAAATTTAGGAATTCCTTTTGAACTTGCATGGGGAATGGTTATTATAAATGGTTTTTTATATACATTACATGCTACATGGGGTGATCCTGTTGTACCAGGTTGGATAACGCCATCTATACCTTTGACGTTAGCATTTTTAGCTGGTTTTCCAATGGGAGAAACTAGAATTCAAGCTTTGATAGCACTTCAATTATTAGTAGCCTTGATATTTATAATTATGGGTATTACAGGAATTGCAGCTAGGTTACTAGGACTTGTGCCAGAATCAATTAAATCAGGTATACTTATGGGTGCAGGATTTGCAGCAGTAATAGGAGAAGTGGGAGCTGGAAAAAGATTAGACCAAACACCAATAACTATTGGCATTGGTGCATTAATTGCATTTTTTTTACTTTTTTCTAATAAGTTTAAAAAACTTAGGAAAAAGAGTAAATTTTGGGATACTATTAGTGGATTTGGAATGTTACCAGCTATAATTCTAGCAGTTATAATTGGACCAATTGTTGGAGAATATGTAATACCAAAAGTTGATTTTTGGCCATTGATAAAAGTACCTGACTTTGTTGGAATTCTTCATACAGTAAGTCCATTTTTCATAGGATGGCCAAGTGCTGAAATGTTTGCAAAAGCGGTTCCAATGGCAATTGTTATTTATATAATAGCTTTTGGAGATTTCGTAACATCAGAAGCACTATTAAATGAAGCAGATGAAATTAGACAAGATGAAAAAATACACTTTGATGCAAATAGATCAAATTTAATAAGTGGCATCAGAAACTTAATAGAAGGCCTATTTTGTGCATATCCAACATTAGCAGGCCCACTTTGGGCAGCTGTAACAGCGTCTGTTGCTGAAAGATATAAAGATGGTCCAGAGAAAATGGAAAGTATATTTTCAGGGGTCGGTACATTTAGATGGTCAACATTTTTAGCAGTTGCAATAGTTCCTATAGTTGGTTTTGTTCAACCAATATTACCAGCGGCATTAAGTATGACTTTATTAGTACAGGGCTACATATGTGTAAGGCTTGCTATTGATATGACAGTAACAGATGTCGATAAAGGTATAGCAGGAGTTATGGGTGCTGTAATAGCTTCAAGAGGAGCAGCATGGGGTTTAGCTGTTGGGCTAATTTTATATTTTATACTAACACTTAAAGAAAAACGTCAAAGAGAATATGCTGAAAATAAAGCAGAACTTGATTAAAGTCTAAAATGCAAATTTTTAGTTGCATCGGAGAGAATATGATAATAAGTGATAAAGCAAAAAAGTATGTTAAAGAAAAGTCAGCTGATTATATAGTAATAGATGTAAAAAGGAATGAAAATTTCTCTGGCTGTGGTTGTTCATCTAAATCAGTTGTTACTTACAGTCCCAAGGCTGATATAGGATATGAAATTAACACTGAAAATTATATAGTAACTGAGGTAGATGGAATAAAAATAGCACTTGATAAAGATATAGAGTCCACAATAAAAGAGAACACAAAAGTTGATGTAATAGGGATTTTTAACAAGAGCCTTTTTATTGAAAACTACATTTCTAAAGTAGTAAAAGATGAATAAAGAGGTGATTATATCGAGAATGATATTAAGATTGGCATAAAATATTGTGGAGGATGTCAAAGTCGATACGATAGAGGGAAAGTAATAAGAGAAATAATTAAAGATATTCCTGAACTTAATTATGAATTTGTAGAGGATGGACAAACTTATGATTATTTGTTAGAAATATCTGGATGCCCAGTTAAATGTGCAGATATAAGTAAGTATAAAGTTAATAATAGTGTTATAGATATAAATGATCATAATTATAAAAACTATAAAAAAGTTATCTTTGAAAAATTAAGGATTAAAGATAATTAAAAAAAATAGATATATGATTGTTAATTTTATTGTATTTTATAGAGTTTATAGAGATATAGACTCTATATTTTTTATAAGGAGTTAAAAATGGAAAATTTATTAATAGATATTGAAAATGAAACAGCACTTGTAAAAATTAATAGACCAGAAGTATTAAATGTGCTTAATACTCAAACTTTAAAGGAATTAAATGAAGCTTTTTCAGACATAAAAAATAGAAAAGATATAAAAGTTGTAATATTGACAGGGCAAGGAGAAAAATCATTTGTTGCTGGGGCAGATATTCATGAAATGGCAAATGCAACTCCAAAAGAAGGTAGAGATTTTGGACTTTTAGCTTTTGAGACATTTAAAAAAATAGAAGAAGCACCACAAGTTACAATAGCAGCTGTAAATGGATATGCTTTAGGAGGAGGATGCGAACTTTCTATGGCATTTGATTTTAGAATAGCATCTAAAAATGCTACATTTGCTCAGCCGGAAGTGGGATTAGGAATTATTCCTGGATTTGGAGGAACTCAAAGATTACCTAGATTAATAGGCAAAGGGAGAGCCAAAGAATTAATATTTACTACTGATAAAATTGATGCAACAGAAGCTTATAGGATTGGACTTGTAAACAAAGTTGTAGATCAAGTTAATCTTATAGATTATTGTAAAGAAATGGCTGAAAGAATTACTAAGAAAGGTTCATATGCAATTTCTGTGGCAAAACAAGCTATAAATATTGGAATGGATATGAGTTTAGAAGAAGGAATTCAATTGGAAGCGAACTTATTGGGTGTAGTATTTTCTACTGATGATAAAAAAGAAGGGTTAACTGCATTTTTAGAAAAAAGAAAACCGAAATTAAAAGATTTCTAATTATGAAAATTATTATTCGGTGTATATAAATTTGTTTATTAAAATATTAAATTGAGAATGTAAAATTGACATTTTAATAAAAGATATTAAAAGATAAAAAGCTCAAATCAGAAAACTTTATTAGCAGACAAAGTTAATTTCCATCCATATAATATAGTGCATATTATTTTTATTTAAAAAACATCAAACTAAATTGCGTACCAAGATAAATTATTGGTATAAATAAATTGGAGGGATGTTATGAAATTTTTACACACAATGATTAGAGTAAAGGACTTGGAAAAATCTGAAAAGTTTTATAAAGAAGCCTTGGGTTTTGTTGAATCAAGGCGCAAGGATTTTCCAGAAGATGAATTTACACTTTTGTATTTAAAGTTAGAGGACTCGCCCTATGAACTTGAGTTAACATATAATTATGACGGAAGGGACTACACAATTGGCGATGGCTACGGTCACATTGCCATATCTCACAAAGACATAAAAGCCTTTAGAGAAGAATTAAAAGAAAAGGGCTGTGATGTGACAGAATTAAAAGCACTTTCTGACAAATCAGATTCCTACTTCTTTGTAAAAGACCCAGATGGATATAAAATTGAAGTAATTGGAGAAAAGTAAATAAAGAGAAAGTCCACATCAAAGCTGATGTGGATTTTTTATGAAATAAATTATAAGTAATTTTAAAAGACATTATTTATCCAACTCTTCAAATAAAGAATCAAGAGAATCAAAAACTGGTTGCTGACCCTTTTTTATGTTTTCTTTAATTTCTTCCACAGATTCTTTTATATTTTCAATAACATGGCTGGGATAAATTGCAACTGGAACAAGAATAATTTTTCCATTATCTTCAAGGATTTCAAACTGGTCGCCTTGACTTAATTTCATGGAACTAATAATATTCTTGGGTATAGTTACTTGTGATTTTGCTTTTAATTCAACTAACATGAGAGCCTCCTTAGTTAGAAAATCATACTTTCTAACAAAATTATATTTCTGAAAATCTTATAAGTCAAGTAAAAAAATTTGCAAAAAATTTATAAGTAAAAAAAGCACCAGCTCGTGAAATTATTTCATAAGCTGGCATCTTTTTACATATTATTTTTTAATTTTTCATTTAATCTTGCTATGTCCCTTTTGGCAATTGCGTATTCAACAAACCAAATTACAAGATAGATTAAAAGGTAAATGCCAAGGAAGATGGCAAGGGACAAAGAGGATTTTTGAAACCAATAGAGCTTGTAGCCTACAAAAACCATGGTGGATGCAGTTAACAAGAAGTGAATGATGGTTCTTGTAAGTATTGACAATTTTTCATCTTCCCAAACTATAGAGGCAAAGCCAAAGACCATGCCAAGAAGTCCAGTAAGACAAATGGACAAAAAATTTGCCGCAAAGACTGACTTAGAACTTTCTATTAAGCTTGGGTTTGCAAGAGAAAAATCCCCATCAGCAAAAATATAGGACATAATTAGGGAAATGACAAGCAAAACAAATTCACAAATCAAAAGACCATTTACCATTCGACTAATAATTTTTTTCATAAAATCACCTCATATACCTAGAGTAGTTTTAATTTTTTTCACATATCTTCGAGATACGAAGGTCTTGGACTTATTTTTCATAGTGACAGAAATAGTTCCAGAGTAGGACAAGTCAAAGCTATCAACTAAGTTTAGGTTGATGAGTTCAGAGTTTGAAATCCTAACAAAATTTTTCGCCTTCAAAATTTCTTCCAGCTGATAAATTCTCTTTTTCATTAAATATTTTTCGTCGAGAGACTCGGCAAAGACCCTTGAGTCCTCTGTGTAAATCCTGTAAATCTTTGCAGGCTTTAAAATTTTTATCTTCTCATCAAGAAAACCAATTAACAAATTTTCAGAATTTTCTAGCACAAAGGACTTCAGCCTTAAAACTTCTTCTGTAACCTTATCAGTGTAGACAATAGCCTTAGGCACCTTATAATTTTCATAAATCTTAATCTCAAAATCCATTTCTGACCTCCTTTACTTATAATATAAACCTTGAAAAGAAAAAGTAAACAAAACTGCTCTAAGTGGTTGAAAATTTTACCTAAGTGGCAAAAGAAAAAGTGCAGGAAGCTTCCCACACTTAGTCTAACAAAATTCCCCTTAAAAATCCATGAAGGAGATGGTCGCCATTTTCGTCATAGACATTGGAAATTATGTCTATAAAATTTTTGCCACGCTTATTTTCTAGGTTTTCAACTTTATTTACACACTTTATTTTTCTTCCAGTGTAAGCTTTTTTTATAAAATCAAACTCCATGCGATACATCAAAATAGCCTAGTCGCCGCCAATTTTATTAGTAAGGCTTGCAGTTAATAGACCCTGCAAGAGGTACTCGCCATCAGCCTTGGGACTTTCCTGGTGCTTGCCCCAAAAGTTTGCATTCTCTGCGTAGTCTCTCAAGTCTTTTTCAGTAAAAACTCTAACGTAAATAACTTCGTCGCCCTTATTTAATCTAATAAAAATACCTAATAATAATATACCCAATAAATAAATTAAAATTGGGTAAAATAAAAAAGAGGTGTTAAAGTGAAAAAAATTTTATTATACGGATTAGAAGAAGAAAAGACAAAAATCACAGAAAAAGTTGCTAGTGAATTTGGCATTGAAATAAATAAAGTAGCTAAAGAGGATATGGAGAAAAAAGTTGGCGACCTCTTTGAATTAGATTTGAGAGAAAATTCTCCAGTAGAAGATGAAAATAAACTTATGGTATTTTCTGACTTTGACAGAAATATTTTGCGTGACTTTTTAATTGCCTTAAAAAAGGAAGGTGTAATGTTAGATAACAAATGCGTTCTCACAGAGACAAATGCTAATTGGACTTTTGCTTTTTTAATGGGTCACATAGCAGATGAGCACAGAGTTGTCACAAAATTTAGAGAACTTGGCGGGCTGGTAAAAATTGCCTTGGATAGGCTAGAAAGTGATAAAGATGACGAGCTTATGGACTTGGTAGAAAGAGCCATAGAAAATAAAAATAAGGAACTCAACGAGGAAAAACTTGACTCTGCCATAAAAGATTTGAGAGAAAAATTAGATAATTAAGTAAGAGAAAAATATAATCGGTGCAAAATATTGCATCGATTTATTTTATGAAATCAAAAATTTGTAATAAGAAATTTTTTAGAATATAATGTTGTTATTGATGAGGGAAGTGAAACAATGGACTCGGTATCTGTAAAAAAATCTAATTTAAAAAAAGATAGCATTTTTCAACATAATATTATAAATATAAATAAAAAAAGTAGAAATAATAATGTTAAACCTTTTGTAAAATGGGCAGGAGGAAAAGGTCAGCTCCTTGGAGAGTTAGAGAAAATTTACCCATTTTATGATAAAAAAATCAAAAAATATGCAGAGCCCTTTGTTGGCGGCGGAGCGGTTTTTTTTGATATTCTAAATAAGTATGATTTAGAATCTATATACATTAGTGATATTAATTGTGATTTGATTAATGCGTACAAAATTATAAAAAACGATAAATTTGAATTAATTGAGTTATTAAAATTTATGGAAAATGAATTTTTGCCAAAGGACAAAGAAGAAAGAAAAGAATATTATTTTGAGAAAAGACAGAAATTCAATAATTTGAAGATGGAAAAAAATAATAATCAAAAACTTTTAAAAGCTGCTTATTTGATATTCTTAAACAAGACATGCTTTAATGGGTTGTATCGTGTAAATAGTAAAGGACTTTTTAATGTACCTATGGGTTCTTATAAGAATCCTCTAATTTGTGATGAGAAAAATATTGTTTTAATATCTGAAAAATTAAAGAATGTTGAAATAGTATGTGCTGATTTTAAAAATTCAGAAGGTTTTATTGATGAGAATACTTTCGTATATTTTGATCCACCTTATAGACCTATAACTAACACAGCCAGCTTTACTGCATATACATCAAATAGTTTTAATGATGATAAACAGATAGAACTTGCAAATTTTGCAAAAATAATGAATGAAAGAGGAGCTAAGATTGCCATAAGTAATTCAGATCCAAAAAATACCGATGAGAATGATAATTTTTTTGACGATTTGTATTCGAATTTTATAATTAAAAGAGTTGAGGCAAATAGAATGATAAATTCAAAAGCCAATGGTAGAGGTAAGGTAAAGGAGCTTCTTATTACAAATTTTTAAAGTAACCTTTGAAGGAGAAAACGATGAAAAATAGAGATTTTAATGAATGGTTAAGTAATTTTAGAAATAGTATATCTGATTATAAGTATTATATTGATTTTCAAAAAATTTATAGAAATGTAGATAAAATAAAGGTAGAACTTAATATTTTAAATTCCCTTATTGGCTCAAAAGATATAGAAAATGATTTTATAAATTTAATAAAAGAATATCCAGAAATTATAAAATGTATACCAATACTTTTAGCAGTAAGACTTAATGAAATTTATTGCCAAGATAATAGGGGTGGATTATTATATAAATTCAACTCATTACAAAATTTAGAAGACAAAGACACTCATTACAAGAGTTACGTATATTTTATGCAAGAAACAGGTCTTTTTGATTTAATTGAAAATCATATAGTTAATAACTTAGTAGATTATGTTACTGGAGTTGAGACAGGACTTGATTCTAATGGGCGAAAAAATCGTGGCGGTCATTTAATGGAAAATTTAGTTGAAGGCTTTATTCAAAAATCAGGTTTTACTAAAAATAAAAATTACTTTAAGGAAATGTATATTAGTGAAATAACTTCTAAATGGGGAATAGATTTATCAAGATTATCAAACAAAGGTAAAATGGAAAAAAGATTTGATTTTGTTATAAAAACTTCAAGTATGATTTACGCAATAGAAACTAATTTTTATAGCAGTGGTGGTAGCAAGCTAAATGAAACTGCTAGGAGTTATAAGACATTAGCCTTAGAATCACAAGGTATTGATGGCTTTGCTTTTGTATGGTTTACTGATGGCAAGGGTTGGTTTAGTGCTAAAAACAATCTTGAAGAAACATTTGATGTTATGAAAAATATTTATAATATAAAAGAACTTGAAGATGGTATTATCCACGAGGTATTTAAGTAATGGTAAGTAAAATAACAAAATGGGAACCAGAAAACTTTGAGCTTGAAATGACAACTCATTGGTCTTTCCCACAAAGAGGAGATTGGGCAACACATGATGCAAAGTGGAGAGGTAATTGGTCGCCCTACATACCTAGAAATATAATATTAAGATATTCAAAGGAAAAAGATTTAATCTTAGATCAATTTGCAGGTGGAGGGACAACTCTTGTTGAGGCGAAATTATTAAATAGAGATATAATAGGAATAGATGTTAATGATGTCGCACTTAACCGTTGCAAGGAAAAAATTGATTTCCAACATGAGGGAGCAGATGGCAAAGTTTTTTTGCGAAAGGGAGATGCCAGAAAATTAGATTTTATACCTGATAACAGTATTGATTTAGTTTGCACTCATCCGCCTTATGCAAATATAATCGAGTATAGTGAAGATATTGAAGAGGATTTATCTCATTTAAAAATAAATGAATTTTTAAATGAGATGAAAAAAGTTGCATCTGAAAGTTATAGAGTTTTGAAAAAAGATAAATTTTGTGCTGTTTTAATGGGAGATACTCGAAAAAATGGTCACATGATTCCATTATCTTTTTATGTGATGGAGGTTTTTGAAAATACTGGATTTAAGCTAAAGGAAATGATAATTAAAGAACAGCATAATTGCAAAGCTACAGGATTTTGGAAGACAAATAGTATTAAGTATAATTTCCTCCTTATAGCTCATGAACATTTATTTATTTTTAGAAAATAATTACAAATAAAGAGAAAGCCTTGATGTTTTTTTACACCAAGGCTTATTTTTTGTCCTAATTTTTTAATTTTAAGAAAAATTTGTAGATTAAATTTGCTGATTCAAAATTCACAAACTTACAAATTAAAATTCTGAGATGTCATATATGTCCATGTTTTCTTCATGAAATTTTTTATTTTTTACGGCAACTCTTGCTGCTAGTGTGTCAAGTGATGTTACTATGTCTATGCCGTATTCTGTCGCCATTCTTCTAATCTTGAAGCCGTCTCTTGTTGAGTCGCCACCTCTTGTTGGAGTGTTTACTACTATGTCGATTTCGCCATTTCTTATTACATCCAAAATGTTTGGTCTTGGGTCATTTATTCTTCCAATTTCTCTTGCGTCAATGCCTTCTTTTTTAAGAAGCTGGCAAGTTCCCTTAGTTGCGATAAATTTGTAGCCCAAATCCTTCATAGTTTTTGCTATTTCAATAAATTCTTTTTTGTCATTGTCATTTACTGTTGCAAGAACTCTTGAAACTTCATTTTCAATTTGTGAGCCTGCAGCCAAGAAGCCTTTGAAAAGTGCTTCGTCAATGTCTTTTCCAACGCCAAGGACTTCTCCAGTTGATTTCATTTCAGGGCCAAGAGAGATTTCTACTCTGTTAAGTTTTGACATTGAGAATACTGGAACTTTTACAGCCATTAGCTTTGGCTCTTTATAAATGTCAACTCCATAGCCAAGGTCAGATAGTTTTTCGCCAAGCATAGTCTTTGTTGCCAGATCTACTATTGGCACACCAGAAACCTTTGAGATATAAGGTACAGTTCTTGAGGCACGAGGGTTTACTTCAATGATATATAAGTCATTTTTGTATTCAATGAATTGAATGTTTATCATACCCTTTACATGAAGTGCCTTGGCAATTTTCTTTGTGTAATCTAAGATTTTTGCCTTTATAGCATCAGAAATGTGAAGACTTGGATAAATTGTTATTGAGTCGCCAGAGTGAACCCCTGCTCTTTCAAGATGTTCCATAATGCCAGGAATTAATATATCTTCGCCATCTGAAATTGCGTCAACTTCGATTTCACGGCCAACTAAATACTTGTCAATTAAAACTGGGTTTACTGCATCTCTTTCAAAGGCACTTTGCAAATAAGTTTTCAAGCTTTCTTCGTCATAAGTTATTTGCATTCCTTGTCCACCAAGCACATAGGAAGGCCTAACAAGTAATGGATAGCCAAGTTCTTTTGCAGAGTCAAGCCCTTCCTTTACAGTGAAGACTCCATGGCCCTTTGGTCTATTTATTTTTAATTCTTCAAGCATTTCGTCAAATTTTTCTCTGTCTTCAGCTCTGTCAATATCTTCAAAGTCTGTTCCCAAGATGTTGATTTTTTGTGAGTGCAGATATTTTGCAAGCTTAATAGCAGTTTGTCCACCAAAGGCAAGGATAACTCCCAGAGGTTTTTCGATTTCAATTATAGATTTAACTTCTTCTTCAGTAAGTGGCTCAAAGTAAAGCTTGTCTGATGTGTCAAAGTCTGTTGAAACAGTTTCTGGGTTGTTGTTAATTGTTACTGTTTCTATGCCCATTTTTATTAGAGCCTTGATAGCGTGAACACTGCAGTAATCAAATTCAATTCCTTGACCAATTCTAATAGGACCAGACCCAATTACTATTATTTTTTTATTGGCTGACACAATATTTTCGTCTGTCTTTTCATAAGTTGAATAGTAGTAAGCGCCGTTTTTTCTAAATGGGGAAGTGTCAACTCTTCTATAATTTGGAAGAATATTATTTTTTTCACGAAGTTCAATTACATCTTCCATTTTTACGCCGAGAGCTTTGGCTATAGTCTTGTCAGAGAAGCCAAGCTTTTTAAGTTTAGCAAGCTCATCAGGAGTTATTGTGTCAAGGCTTAGTTTTTTAAGATTTTCTTCTTCACGCACAATGTTTTCTATTTTTTCCAAGAAGTAAAGGTCAATTCCAGTGATTTCGTGGATAAGTTCAAGGGAAAGTCCACGTCTTATAATTTCTGCAACATCAAAAAGTCTTTCATCATCTGGGAATTTAATTCTTTTCTTTAATTCTTCAGTAGTTCTTTCTTCAGAGAATTTAGATTCAAGAGAGAATTTAGAAATTTCAAGAGACCTAATTCCCTTCATAAGAGCTTCTTCAAAGGATGAGCCAATTGCCATGACTTCACCAGTTGCCATCATCTTTGTGCCAAGTTTTCTGTTTGCAAATTTGAATTTGTCAAAAGGCCATTTAGGAATTTTAACAACTACATAATTGCAGTTTGGTTCATAATTTTCTATAGTTTCGCCAGTAGTTTCGTTTTCGATTTCAGAAAGGTTAAGTCCAAGGGCAATCTTTGTTGCAATTCTTGCAATTGGATAGCCTGTTGCCTTTGATGCAAGGGCAGAGGAACGAGAAACTCTTGGGTTAATTTCAATTACTGCGTAGTCCAAAGTTTCAGGATTTAGGGCAAGCTGAACATTGCAAGCGCCAACAACATTTACATTTTCAACAATATTTAGGGCTGCATTTTTTAATTTTTGTAGCACATCTTTGTCAAGGCTTTGGCAAGGAGCAACTACAATGGAGTCGCCAGTGTGAACGCCAACTGGGTCCACATTTTCCATGTCGCAGACAATAATTTTTTCGCCAGCAGAGTCCCTAATAACTTCAAATTCAATTTCCATCCAACCGCGAATAGATTTTTCAAGAAGACATTCATTTACTGGGCTAAGGCTAAGTCCGTGAGATAAAACTTCTTCAAGCTCTTCTTCGTCATAGGCAAAGCCGCCGCCAGTTCCACCTAAAGTGTAGGCAGGTCTAATAACTAGAGGATAGCCAATTTTTTTAGCAAGGATTTTTCCTTCTTCTAGTGTAGTTGCGATTTCAGACTGGATAATTGGCTCGCCAATTTCCTTCATTGTATTTCTGAAAATATCTCTGTCTTCACCTTTTTTTATAGCTTCAATGTCAGTGCCTATAATTTTTATTCCATATTTATCTAAAATTCCACGCTTGTCTAGTTCAAGTGTCATGTTAAGACCAGTTTGTCCGCCCATGCCTGCAATAAGGGAATCAGGTCTTTCCTTTTCAATAATTTTTTCTATAAAGGAAATAGTTATTGGCTCAATATAAATCTTATCGGCAATACCCTTGTCTGTCATAATAGTAGCAGGGTTTGAGTTCACAAGGACAGTCTCAACTCCATTAGCTTTTAGGGTTTCACAAGCTTGTGTTCCTGAGTAGTCGAACTCAGCAGCTTGTCCTATAACAATGGGACCAGAACCTATTACTAGCGTCTTCTTAATCGAATTATCTCTTGGCATTTTTTTCTCCTTTTCCAAATAAAAGATCAAACATTCTTAAAAATGGGCAAAAAAAATTTAAGGTATTAAATTTGCTCAAAAAAAAATCATGCACAAGGACATGATTTTACTCAGTCCTTGGACTGATTTTCTATTTTTTTATCTTTATCATTAAATCACTTTTGAGAAAAAATTGCAAGAACTTTTTTACAAAAATTTACAATTGATAAAAAAAATCAAATTTCTTTCTAACCATGAAACATTGTCCAACAAAAGAGTTAAAATTATTTTGGATTTATTGTATAATAAATTAGATAAGGAGGAGAAGCTATGACAAAAGTTCTCCATTTAATTAGTGGCGGCGACACTGGTGGGGCAAAGACTCACATCTTTACCCTAATGAAAGGTCTAAGTGGAAAAGTCGATACCAAAATTATTTGCTTCATAAAAGACACCTTTTATGATGAAGCAAAGGAGAGAGGCATCGACATAGAAGTATATCCACAAGAAAAGAGATGGGATCTTTCCGTCGTTTCTAAATTAAGTGACGAAATCAAAAATGGCAAATACGATTTAGTCCACGCTCATGGAGCTCGTGCTAATTTTATTTGTATGTTTTTAAAAAAGAAAATAAATGTGCCTATGGTCACCACAGTCCATTCAGACTATATGCTTGACTTCAAGGACTCATTTTACAAAAATTTAATTTATACAAGTTTAAACAAAATGTCTTTAAAAAAATTTGATCATTACATTTGTGTAAGTGACAATTTTAAAAAGATGCTAGTAGATAGAGGTTTTGATAAAAATAAAATCCATGTCCTCTACAATGGAATTGATATTGATGAAAAAACTCTCTACATTCCAAAGACAGCTTTCTTGGAAAAATATAAGATTAACTACAATGGCGAGTTTTTAGTTGGAATTGCAGCAAGACTTGACAAGGTAAAGGACCACGAAACTTTTATCAAAGCTTGCAAGGAAACACTTGAAATAAATCCAGATATAATATTTTTAATAGCAGGAGATGGCGACGAACAGAAAAAACTAGAGGAAATGGCTAAGTCCTTTGGCATAGAAAAGAATATTTACTTTTTAGGATTTGTAAGGGACAAATATTCCTTCTTTAACGCCATAGATGTAAATGTACTTACTTCTATTTCTGAATCCTTTCCCTATGTAATTCTTGAAGCAGCAAGGCTATCTGTGCCAACAGTTTCCACAAAAACAGGAGGCATACCAGAAATCATAAAGGATGATTACACTGGATACTTATTCCCAGTGGGAAATTACAAGTCTCTTTCCAGATACATTTTAGACCTCTATGACCAGAGAGACAAACTAAAGGAACTTGGCGACAACATAAAAAGAGAAGTAGTAGAAAGATATTCTCACCTATCCATGGGCGAGAGACAAAAAGAAATATATGATGAAATATTAATGGGAGGAAAAAATGAAAATAATTGACAAAAAGGGCAGACTTTTTGGACTAATTAATGTAGTCGATTTATTAGTAATAATTTTAATACTTGCACTTGCCCTAGTAGGAGTAAAGAGATTTGGCTCAAAGGGAGCAGTAGGAGAAGTAACTACAAAAAAAGGTATCATCACAGCAGAAATAAAAGATGTTAGAGATGTAACTGCAAATAATGTAAAAGTTGGCGATCCTATCTATGATTACGATAAGGGAACTTACCTTGGCAAAATCGCCACAGCTGAAGTTGAACCTTATAGGGATAAGACGGAATACCAAGGCAAGTTTTACAATGCAGAAGTACCAGGCAAGTATAGAGTTATCATGACAATTGATGCAGATGTAAAGGACACACAAGATTTTTACCAAGTTGGCACTGAGCAAATAAGAATTGGTGCAGAAATGAGAATAAAAAATAAAAATATTACATCTTTTATGACAGTCCTTGGCGTAGAAGTAAAGAACTAGGTGATTACTATTAATTCATTAACTATAAGATCTTTAAATAAAATTTACAGAGCTTTTTCTGGTTTTTATGAAGATTCTATTACAAAAAAAGTTCATGATTTTATAACAAAGCCTCTAGCAAAAAACTTTTCAACTTCAAAGACAAAAGTTGTAATAGTAGGAGAAAAACCCTTATTTAGGGATACCCTTATATATAAAATTTATAGAGGGATATTTAACTTACTAGAAAAATTTATGAATTTACTTGGAAAGATTTTTCTTCCTTTGATAAAAAAATCTTTTTTCCTTGGTGCAACTTTTAAGTCACTTGATAATTTTGACGAAATCGCAGGCATTATATCAAACATAATGTTTTATACAGGAATATTCACATTGATTATTTCCTTAATTATAAGGGCAAGCATAATTTTCCCCCTTGCTTTTATTATTCTTGGGATAATTCTTTCCTTATTAAAGGGAAAATATATGGACATAATTTTGGGTTCAAAAGTTTTAGAATTTTTTATATCTTTCTTTAAACTAGATGAAAGTGGTGAAAACTGGTGGTAAAATCAAAAAAAATAAATTTTATATTACTATCGGCAGTTTTCCTAAGCCTAATATATTATTTTTTGGGAACAAAATTATTTTTGGCATCCTTCCTTGGCATAAGTGGACTTCTCTTAGTAATCTATGACATAAAAATAGGACTATTTGCAGCAGCTTTCTTATATCCCTTTGTGCCAGATGCCTTGGGACTAATAATGTTACTTTCCATGGGATTTTTTGTTCTGCTTAGAAGCTTTCTATATAAAGAAAGTTTCACAGTGGGCGAAAGGACAGTGCCCCTTTTCATATTTGCCTTTATAATAGCCTTTTCTACTATTACATCAATTGACCCATCAGGTTCAGTTCGAGACTTGGCACTAAATGCAGCAGGCATATCCTTTTTATTTGCAATGACAAATTCCATAAAGACAAAGGAAGGACTCAACGCTTTTATATCAACCCTACTACTATCAGCCCTTCTAGTTGCCCTACTTGGAGTAGTCCAATATTTTACAGGAGTACAGATGCGACCAGAGTGGCTTGACACAGAAAATAACACAGACATTGCAGTGAGAGTTTACTCAGTATTTTTCAATCCAAACATTTTGGCAGAATATCTTGTACTCATCACGCCAATAGCAGTAGGCATAACTTGGTACACAAAGTCCATGAGGAAAAAATTTCTCTTTGCAGGCGCAACTGCTATACTACTAATTTGTATTGTCTTAACCTTATCAAGAGGTGGCTGGGTAGGTCTTGCCCTTGCAGCCCTTGCCTTTGTACTATTAGTAGATAAGAGATTACTATTACTTGGTCTGCCAATAATTCTTGGAGGACTAACAGTTCTTCCACAAAAAGTTTTAGATAGAATCATATCCATTGGTTCAACAGTTGACTCATCAAACCTATATAGGATAAAAATTTGGCAAATAACAAAGGATGTAATAAGAGATAATTTAATTGCAGGAGTTGGCTTTGGCTACATTCCTTTCAAGGAAACCTTCGAGAAATATATTAGGACAATGCCAATCTATCACGCTCACAACACCTATCTTGAAGTAGCAGCAGAAATCGGACTAATTGGATTTATCTTTTTCATGTTGCTATTACTTTCAACCTTGAAGTACGCTTATACAAGCTTAGTTAAGTCAGAGGACAAGTATTTCAAATACCTTGGAGCAGGACTCTTTGCCTCAATAATTGGCATAATGGGTCATGGACTTGTAGAGCACTTCCTATACATTCCAAGAATAATCTTCACATTTTGGATTGTACTTGGCATAATCTTTACAGCCATAAATGTAGAAAAATATGAAAGAGAAAAAGTAGCCAATTGCGAAAATATTGAAGAAAAAGAAATCTTAGAAAATAAAGAAAATTTGGAAAACAAAGAAAATTTAAATAATTTGCAAAAAGAAATATAAAAATATTTTAGAAAGAGAAATAAACAGAGTTAAGTGACGGCTATGAAAAAAATTGTTGTATCAGGATACTTTGGCTTTGACAATTCTGGCGACGATGCCATCCTAAAAGCCATGGTAGAAGACTTTAAAAAACTTAATAGAGACATAGAGATAAGGGCCCTCTCAAAAAATCCTGAGAAGACAAGAAGAGTTTATGGCATAAATGCAGTAGATAGATTTTCTTTAAAAGAGCTGGTAAAAGCTCTAAGAGATGCTGACCTTCTCTTGTCGGGTGGAGGGTCACTGCTTCAAGACATCACATCTACAAGGAGCATAATCTACTATCTTTCAGTCATAATTATAGCAAAAATTTTAAGAAAAAAAGTCTATGTCTATGCCAATGGAATAGGACCAATTGACAAAAAAATAAATAGATTTCTCACAAGGAAAGTCCTAAACAAAGTGGACTACATCACACTTAGGGACAAACTTTCCTACAAATTTGTGAGAGAACTTGGAGTGACAAATAAAAATATAGAAGTGACAGCAGACCCAGTCTTTACCCTAAAGGCAGAAGAAGAGGATAAAATTGACGAGATATTAAAAGACGAAGGCATAAAGATAAGAGAAAAGACCCTAGGATTTTGCATAAGAGACTACAAAAAAGACGAAGACATAAAAGAAAAATTTGCAAAGACAATAGATCTTTTAATAGAAAAAGATTACGAAATCCTCCTCGTGCCCTTCCACATGCCAAGGGACAACGTCTATTCCAGAGAAGTTGCAGATAAGTGTCTTCACAAAGAAAAAGTAATGCTAATAGAAAATACCTATTCAGCAGGAGAACTCATGGGCATTTTCAAAAGGCTAAAACTTCTTGCAGCAATGCGTCTTCACTCACTTGTCTATGCAGCAAGTGTAAATCTTCCTATGGTGGGAATAATTTATGATCCAAAGGTTGAAGCCATGGTTGGAGAACTTGGCATAAAAGAATATATAGATGTAGAAAACTTTACAGCGGAAGAATTATATGACAAAATATTAGAAGCCTTAGACAACTTAGAAGAAAGACGAGAAATATTAAGAGAAAATACAGAAAAAATGCGACAAGCATCAAAGGAAAATGTAGACATAGCATTAAAAATTTTAGAAAAAAATTAATAAATTGATTTAAAAAGAGGTTTTCCACCTCTTTTTTTTATGTCACAAAAGTTACAAAAGTAAAAATTTAAAAAAATAAACAAAAAAGTGAAAAAAGAAATTTATTGCAAAGGGTTGCAGAAAAAAATACAAAAATTCAGCAGCAAGAAACAATATCACATATAAGAAATGGCTAAAATTCAAGCCTTGCATAAATAACGATAGAAAAAAAGACATAAAAGGCCACAAAAAGCACGTGAAAAAATTGCACTAAAATTCGTACGATTTTTAATAGGGGGGGGTGGATTGTACATTGAAATGGCGAAAAACTGACAAAAAACCTCTATAATAAAGTGGAATTATACACTTTCTTTTGTTATAATAAATTTATAAAAATAAAGTCCATAACTATATCCAAAAGACAGCAAACTATATAAAAAAAGCAATCATGACTTAACAATTAAAAGTTATGGAGATAAAGGGGGAGATAGGAGAAAATGTTTTAATCCAAAAAAATAGAAAGGAGAAATGAAATGGATAAAAAACAAAAATCAAAACAATTGATGGCATTATTCTTATCAATACTTATGATAGTAGGAATATTGCCACTCAACATCTTTGCTGAAGAACCACAACTTCCTGGCACATCTACTCGTGCAGTAGATCCAGAAGGAAAACCTTCTGTTAACTGGGAAGAAGACGCTACAGCTACAGATGATGGCTCTGGCTATTGGTCACTTCCTGAAAATGTAAAGATAATCAAAGGACAAAAGGGAGCTGACCCACTTAATACACTTGGCTTTACTTACCTTGGCAGATACTATGACCAAAATGGAAGAATAGTTCTAAAATTTGAAGTAAGCCAAAGAAACCAATCCGACAGTGGTACTTGGGATAGATTTGTTATGAGATTCCCAGCTGAGTTATATCAAAAGATTGATAGAGAGGCTTCATACGTACTTTGGAAACAGACAGAAGTTTTTTCTATTAACAATTTTGACACACTAGATGTATCTACTGTTAGGGGACAAAGTGCCAACTGTCTACAATTTCCTTATAGAAATGTAGGGATTCAATATGGTCACAGAGAAGTTAATATAGTTTTAAAAGCTGATACTGATTGGGACAAGACTTTTGCACAAAAGACACAAGCAGTTCAATTAAGACTATATAATGCCAACAACAATAATTTAAAAATATTCTCTACAGCTGGAGGATATAAGGGTGCTGACTATGCTGCACTAGGATATAATACCTACACTAAAATTGCAGTTGTAGGAGATTTATCAAAAAGACCTAAGGATTTAATGGAAGCAACTACTAAATCAATGACACAATTTGGTGGACAAAATGACCAGTTCCACTCAGCGGACTCAGCTCTACAACTTGATAGAGATGAAAAAAAAGTTAGACTAATCTATACTTTTGCTTCAGATGTTACTAGTGGAAAAATGGATGGAGATAAGTATGCTATTAGACAAACTCTTGATAGAGACTTCATCAAATATCTTGACCTAGGAAACAAAGGCAAAGGAGCTGAAGAAAAAAATCAAATCGGTTCTATCTATTTCCTATCTGAAAATGAAACACCAATTGGAACAAAACTTCCTATCTACGCAAGCTATATAGAAGGTTTGGAATTAAACCCAGATGGCTCAGCAAAGCTTGATGGAGAAGGAAACCCAACATTTAATCGTGAAGATGGTGCTGTATTCTTACAATTTGCAGAAACAGGCTATGAATATAAAGATAATCCTGACTCAGCAGATCCAAACTATGTTGAAACTGTAAAAACAGATTTTAAAAATATTTTGAGAAATGCTAGTCAAGACTCAGGTTCTATCATGGTTTTTGAATACAATATAGATCCAGAAAAGATAAACGAAGATTTAGTTAAGGATAAGGAACTATCAAAGAACTTTATGTTTGACACAAGATATATTCTTTCAAACAATAGAGGAGTTAGAAAATATACTACAACTACAACTGAAGATATAGTTATACAACCTAACAAAAACAATTTCTTCACTCTTAACTTCAATCCATACGTAAATATTTCAAGTGCTATGGGAACTGCGGCAGAAATGAAAGACTTTGTGCTAAATATAGGTGGCAGCGAAGGAATTTGGAAGTCTTGGAAAAGAGAAGGACATGCCTTCTTCCCTGATACAGATGATTACGCTATAAATATGTATGGCTGGCAGTTTTATATGAAAGATTATAATATAAAGACTGGTATGACTATAAAGGCAGGAACTCCTATAACAGTTTATTTGCCAAACCTTGACTATGGAAATAAAGGAAAATATCCTGATTTTGTTGACTTTGATATAGTTACAGGGGAACGAAAGGGATTATCAGGAGATTATCTAAAAAATAAAACATCATTAACAGGTAATAAAATTTTAAGACTTGAAAAAGTTACTAATAATGGCTCTGATCTTTTCTATCCACCAATGTATTTTAAAAATTCAATTTCAACTGTTGGTGCAACAGCCGTAATTGAAAAGTATGTTCCTATAGTAGATGAAATTTTCACAGATTCTAAAGAGTTTACTGGAATTATGAGAAGTGAAGGTGGAGTAAGATCACAACTTTACATTCCAGAAGAAACTAAGTCTACAGAGTATTTAGGACAATCATTTATTAATACAGAAGAAAATAAAGATGGCGATGTAACTGCTTATTTAAGATCTGACGGAAAAGAAGAAGCTCAAAAATTCGCAGTAAATAATGATGGCACATCAGCTATTTATGAAAAGAGAACTTTTGATAAAAAAGAATATGAAGGACTTGCTTTTAATATTAAGAAACAATATTTTGGTGCAGAAAGCATTAAGTATGCAACTGAAAATAAAGATGTTGAAAAACTTGGATTATTAAGAGACCAACCTATAGTATTTACAACTTATTCTGAAACTTCTTTAAAATCAGAACCAGTAATAGAACAAGTTCAAACAAAAGTAAAATTTGACCTTAATGGACAAACATCAAAGGAAAATCTTTCTGTTATTGAAAAGATTGCTCCATTAAGTAATCAATACAGATATGATTACTTGACAGGAGAAGTAAACAAAGATTATAAACCATCAGGTTTTGAAGGCGACTATGTTAGATATGTTGATGAAAACAAGAAAACTAAGGAAGTTGATGGAAGAATTTATCAAAACATCATTAGCCATGACGGTTTAGAATATGATTTAACAAATAAGGATCAAAAGGCAGCTTTCTTAAAGAGACAAATGCCAACTAAAAATGAAATAAATGTACCACAAGGTAAGAGAATTCTTGGTTGGACAACTACTAAGCTAACAGATATAGCTGGCGGAAAGACGGCTGTAGAACAATTTAATGAACTTAGAGATAATAACAAAGTTATAAAGGAAGCTAAAGATTGGGAAAAAGTAGATGCAAATGAAAACTACATCTTCGATTCAAAATCTCCAATCGACAAAGAAAGAACAGTTTATGCAGTTTATGGCGAAGGTATTAACATTGTCCTTCACTCAAATAACACTGCTGACCCTAAAGACGAAACAACTATAACAATTCCAGTAACTATATCTGATATAGATAGTACAAACAAAATTATTGATCAAGTTTCAAGTGCAACACTTTCAAAAATGAAGGGTAATCTTGTAATTAAAGGACTTCCTAAAGTTCCAGTAACTGGAGAACAATCTGAAATTGATAAAATTACAGATGCAAATGCAAAACTATTTAACATACCAAACAATTCATTCCTTGGTTGGACACTTTATAGATACTCTAACGATCCACAAGAATCAAAATTAATTGCTGGTAAAAATAATGAAAGAATTGGCGAATTGTTAAGTGGTGTAGTTTCAGGCGGAACAAAGAGAATTCCAAAGAGTACTGAATGGATCAAAGATTTAAGAGGAGATCAATACAAATATACAAGATATATTCCAAATACTTTCTCTATAGCATTAAGAGCACAAGATGTTCCAAGTAAGGATAATAATGACGGAGTAGGAATATATAATATTTTCTTAGATGCAATTGATGAAGGTAAAGACCTTCACTTATATGCAAATTACAGGCCATTCTTTGAAGTAAAAGTTCATCCTTCTTATATGAATATTGATAAGAATCAAGGAGAATTTGGTAAGTATGTAGATACTGTTGAAGAAGCTAATAAAAAGGCAGTTAATGTAGGTTTATTACACAGAACTGCTGTAACTGATTATGGTACACCAACAGTTCATCAAAATGCTAGTTACTATCCACTACCAGGTGGAGCAGCTTCATTAAAAGCATGGGATGGCAAATCAACAACTCCTTTAACTTGGAAAGTTCCAGGATTTGACGAATTAGGACAAAGAAAATCTTATGTATCAGTAATTGTTACAGATAATTTAAAAGACGCTTATGCAAACTTCAAAGCACCTAACTGGGGTTCATTGGGAGCAAAAACTTATATAAGACTTCAAGATGCAACTGCTACACAAGACCCTAATGCACCTAAAAACTTACACGAAAATGCAGGTAACCCTTATGGAGATCCAGTGGCAAAAGATCAATCTTTCACTCTTGGAGTAGATGCCTTTACATCTGCAACTTCAAGAAAATCACTTCTAACAACTGGAGATAATGAAGAAGTAATAGGCTATGAAATTTGGAACACATCAACACCAATTGATATTCCAAAGCCAGTATTTGACAATGTATATGATGATGAAACAGAAGCTAAATTACACTGGACAGATGCTGAAAAGAATGCTGATATTAAGAAGATTATTTTAAAAGTTGCTGACGATGCTGAAGTAACTCTTGTAAAACAAAATGACGGAACTTACACTGACGGAACTATAACAGCAAGACCTAATGGAGACAAACTTGTTTTAAGTCCACTTGACTTAACAGGAAAAGCAGGAAAAGACATTGTTGCTAAATATGTAGTTGAAAAATCTGGTCAAGAAGTTACAGGCCCTGAAGGAAGAATCACAATCAACGAAAGAGGTACATCTGCACCTGTTGAAGAAATGAAACAAATTCCAAACGATGCTGATGGAAAATCAAAGATTGAGTTTAAAGTTCCAGACCCAGTTTTAAATAAACCTACTAAAGGCACAGTTTACACTGCACAAAAGTGGGATGAAACTCAAAATAAATGGGTTGATTTAGGAAAAGTAACTCTTGATTCTGATGACGATAAGGGAACAAAGAAAGAAATAACTTTAGATGGCGATGTAAAAGATGGCGACATCGTAAGAATAAAATCTGAGCAACCAAATCTTAATCCTAGCGATTCAACAGGAACTGGCGATGCAAATTACACACCACAAGACGGCGATGAAAATCGTAAGTATGTAAAAATTGATAAAGCTGGTCCTGAAGCAAATGTAACAGCAAAGGACGAAACATTTAGAAGATTTATCGACATTGAAGGAACTATAAAGGAAATTCCTGCTGGAAGAAAAGTTAAGATAACAATTGATTATAAAGACGGAAATCCTGTAGAAATGGAAAAAGAAATTACAGTTGAAAATAAAGCAAATATAATCAAAGAACTTAACACAGTTTTAAGAAAAGGAATTGAAGATGGAAATATTCCTGAAATTAAGATAACAGCAGTTGATGAATTTGGTAACAGCAAAGATTCAAAGGTAGATTACACAGAATCTTACCAACTAAAAGTTTTAATTACTGGCGAAAGAGCCGGCAAGAAATTTGTAAAAGTTTCAGCAGATAAAGCCAACGCAACTGTAACTATTAAAGTTATGAATAATGGACAAGAAGTTTCAAGTGCAAGTGCAACAGTGACAGCACCTAATACATTTGTAAAAGTAAGATTTAACAATGGATATGCACTAAAATCAGGAGATGAACTTGTTATATCAGGTACAGCAACTGAAAATGGAAAGACTTATACTTCAAATCCATTCAAGATGGATATTAAATAAATATTTGTCCTTATAAATTAGATAGGAAGAGATTAAATTTTAGAAGTATTATAGGGGAGCTTAGCTCCCCAAAGGAGGCAAAATGAAATTTAACAAAAGATTGCTTTCATTTTTCCTTGCAGTTTTAATGGTAGTTTCCACTTTTGGAGACTCTGTATATGCAATTACAGAAAATAGTAAAGCCGATAGTGCAAACAAAAAAACTGAAATAGAAGGAAAAGTAGAAGGCGATAAGGAAGTATTTACTTTTGACCTAAGTGAATTTAAAAGTAAAGAATCAGTAGCTCCTATGACTACAAAGGCAATGCCTGCAAGAGCACCTCGCAGAGCACCGGTTCAATGGGACACAGAAGTAAATATAACAACCACAGGTTTAAATGGAAAAGCATTTGATTGGACAGCACTTCCTAACAAAGAATTTAAACTTATAGCTAAGTGGGAAACTACAGACGGTCAAAAACATGAAAAAGAAATTGCAACAATCACAGATACATCAGACGCAAAGAACTTTGTTAATGTAGGTTGGCCAGTTGATGGGACTATGAAGGGCAATGCTTCAGTTGTAACTAACTACAATACAAATATAGAAGTGCGTGTAGCCATAACTTCAGGTTCAGGAACTGGAGGATCAGGTAGATTAGTTTTCGATATTACACTAAAGGAACTTGCAGAACCAAGAGCTAATGTTGAATACATTGACCCTTATGGAAGACCAATAACTGACCCAGCAGATTTACCATCAGCTACTGACACAATGCCAAAGGTAACAGCAGATGAATTAACAGATGTTGAAATCGACTTACCTAAGACTACAGGTCAAATCAACATGAGAAATTCAGGAGACATTGACGACGATGAATTAAATACAGTAGAAGCTGGTTTAACTTATAAAGTTGGCGGAAAAATAGACTCTGAAAAAATAACAATAGGGGAAAAAGAATATATTGTCGATATATCACAACCAAGTGCAAAAGAAATTGCAACAATTAAAATGGTATATCAAAAAGACGTAGTAATACCACCAGCTGGTGGCGATGGAAACCCTGTAGCACCTGCAGATGGTTATGTTCGTTTAACATTCGACGCAAATGAAAATAAAGCTGACGGTGTAACAGGTACACACAATGCTGGAGACTACGCAGGAAAGCAAAAATCATATATTGATGTAAAAGAAGGCTTAGATTATACAAATGCTAACCTTCAAGCTGCAATAAAAGCATTGGCAACAACAGGAACAAAAGTTGTAAATGGCGAAACAAAAACTTACACACAAGATGCAGAAAACCCATGGACACCAAAAGTTCCAGCTGATGCAACAAAAGTAGCTATAGCAACTTATAACGCTCAATACAAAAAATCAGCAGCCGAACAAGTAGAAGAACTTGGCGGACTAAAGCCAGTAACTATCAAAGTTTGGAAAGAAGATCCTGTTACTTGGAAAGACGGAGTTGCTCCAAAAACAACTAATACTGATGACGCAGCTGTGGTAGAATCACTTTTAGCTAAAGCAAAAGTAACAGATCAATCAAGCAGAAGTTCAAAAGATGCTGGAAAATTTGAAGGTAAACTTTTAGTAACATTTGAAGATAAATCAACACTAGAAGTGGACAAACAATGGTTATATGTATGGGAACACATAGTTACAGTAGACCCTAATAACACAGATCCGAACGCACCAAAAGAAGAAGACCTACCAAGAAAAAAATTAGAAGTTAGATTCTCTAAGTCAACAGGTGTAGAGTCTATACAAACAACTGGAAAAACATTCGTTAAACCAGGAACAACATTTAAAGATACAGACTTCCCACAAGCAACATTAGAAAATGGATACAAGAACCTAACATGGACACCAGAAAATCGTATAGTTGATATTGGTAAACCAGGATATGTTAAAAGCGGTAATTACTTTAGATTCACAGCAAAAGCAGTGAAGAAAACAACATCAGAAGAAGTAACAGAACTAGGTGGACTAAGCCCAGAAACAATAAAAGTATGGGTAAAAGATCAAATTGACTGGTCAAAGGGAGTAAAGGCTACAACAGAAGCAAACAAAGACAAAGTAGCAGCACTACTAAAAGACGCAACAGTAACAGACAAAACAGATCCAGCAAGAACATCAGACGCAGCAGGAAAATATGAAGGAACACTACTAGTAACATTTAAAGACAAATCAAGCCTAGAAGTTCCAAAACAAATGTTAATCGTAAGCGATAACAAAGTAGTAAACCCACAAAACCCAGAAGATCTACCAGATAACAAAATCAAAGTAGAATTTGCAAAGGGAACAGGCGTAACAGACATAGCAGCAAAAGATCTATATGTAAAACCTGGAACAGAATTAGTAGAAGCAGACTTCCCACAAGCAACAGTAGACACAGCAAATGGCTACAAAGAACCAGCAGCATGGACACCAGAAGACAAAGTAGTTACAGAAGACAACAAGACATTCACAGCAAAAGCAACAAAAGATACTAACTTTGACAAAACTAATATTGTTGAAATTACTTTTGTTAAGGATCCTGATAAGATGACTTATACTGAAGGTGAACCTCTAAATCAAGATGGTCTAAAGATTAAGTTAAAAGACAAAAATGGTAATGAAGTAACTATTGGAAAAGACAAGTTAAATGAATATGGTGTAACTGTTACTCCAAATGATGGTACTAAGTTAACTATTGATGATCACGATGGTAAGAACTTAATAGCTTCAGTAAATAATAAAGATGGAAGGCCTATAACAGCTGATTCTCCTGGTACTTTAACTGTTACTAAGAAAGTTGAAGGAAAACCTAGTGTAAATTATCCAACTACTGATATGGATAAGGGAGAAACTAAGACTGTAATTCCAGAAATCAAAGATAAGAAGGGAGAACCTACAAGACCTTATACTACTCCTGAAGTAGTTCAACCAGGCAATGGTGTAGTTGTTACTCCACATCCAGATGGATCTATTACAGTAACAATCCCTGAAGGTTATGATGGACCAAGCACAATTGTTATTCCAGTTGAAGTAACAGTTGATGGAGAAAAGGTTAAAACTAATCTTATTATTCATGTAAATGATGATAAACCTGTAATTGATTATGATATTCCAGAGTTAAAGATTCACGAATATACTCCAACTTATCCTGTTTACACATCTGTTGAAAAGAAGGTAGTTGAAGTTAAGGATAAAGAAGTTATTAACTCTCACGATCAATATATCTTCGGTTACCCAGATGATACTATTAGACCAGATGGAGATATGACAAGAGCTGAAGCAATTGCAGTAGTTGCAAGACTTCAAAAACTTGATTTAAGCGACAAGTCTTCTAAGATTTATAAAGATACTAAGGCAGATATGTGGTACAACGGTGCTATCAACGCTGCATTTAGAGAAGGTTATTTATTAGAAAAAGAAGGCGAAAATGTTAGACCTAACGACAAGATCACTAGAGCAGAACTTGCTGAGTTAATTAGTCATATTGACAAGAAGAACAACTCAGTTGCTCCATTTGATGATGTGAAAGGTCACAAGTTTGAAGCTGCAATTAACCAAGCTTATGGAAATGGAAGAATTGAAGGTTATCCAGATGGAACATTTAAACCAGACAATTTTATAACAAGAGCAGAAGTTGCCACAATGTTAAATAAATTGTATGACAGATACCCTGACAAGAATTTCATTGATGCAAACCAAAATCTAGTTCACAATTACAAAGACATGTCTTATAAGGGACATTGGGGATATTATGAACTTGTTGAAGCTTACCATAGCCACACTTATCTAAGATTAAAGGATAATATGGAAGAATGGAAAGTTATAATCAAATAAGATTGATTTGCTAGAAAAAAGGACTCTTAATTGAGTCCTTTTTTTGGTGTAAAGATATTTGTAGTTTAATATAATTTTCTTGCGATTGAGTAATTTTTAATGCGAGGTTAAATTTATTTATGATAAAAATTAAGAAGGTAAATGATTAAGCAATATAAAATTAAAAAAGCATTGACTATGTATTGACATAAAGAAGAAAATTGATAAAATAAAGAAAAAAGGAGTTTATTATGTCAAAGTCAGCTAATCTAAATATAAGAATGAAGCCAGAAATAAAAAATGGAGCGGAGGTAATTTTAAAAAAACTAGGGATTCCACCGTCTAATGCCATTGATATGTTTTATAGACAAATTATTTTAAATAATGGTTTGCCTTTTGATGTTAAAATACCAGATGCTAAGTTAATAGATATTTCTGAAATTTCTACTGAAGAGCTGAATAGTTTATTAGACGAAGGTTTTGAAAACATTGAAAAAGGCGAATATCAGAATGTAGATGATGCCTTTAAAAGTATTTATGATGAAATATTATAAGATAAAGACAGTATAATGAAAAAGTATGAAGTAATAGTTACAGATTTAGCTAAAAAAGATATTAAAAATATACATTCTTATATTTCAAATGAACTTTTTTTACCAAATGAAGCTCTTAATCTTGTAAAATTAATTGAAAAAAATATAAAAGATTTGGAAGTAATGCCTGAAAGATTTAGAAAATATGAAAAATATAAGGAGAAAAATATAAGAATTTGTAGAGTTAAAAAATATCTTATTTTTTATAATATAAATGATGATGAAAATCAAGTTGAAGTAGTTAGAATTCTTTATTCTGCAAGAAATTATGATGTTATATTATAATTTGTGTTTTATTAAGGACGCAAAAACAAACGCAAAATATAATTTACGTTTTATTTCAAACGCAAAAACAAACGCAAAATTTTACGTTTGTTTTTGTATAAAATTATCTCAGCTGGTTTTGGAAAGGATAAAGTTTTAAATTTGTTAAATGATTTGGTGGATAAGGGTTATGTTATTAAAAGCGGGAAAGGAAGAGGCACAAAGTATTCTTTGAAATAATAGTGCTTTTAGAGACTTCATATTAATTATTGATGGGCTGGTTAATTTTAATACGCCTAATATAAGAAACACTTTAGAGTATGATTTATATAGGGTGTAGGGTTAGAGGGAGGTAAGTTTTATGCCAAAATGTTTGGAGATACATAAAGGTTTTTTAGTAGGAATTCTTATTTTTTTGGTGGCATATATTGTAGCAATATTACTTATCTGTATAATGATAAAGTTTTTAGTTACTGATATAAGAGATAATAAGAATAAAACTAAGAATGATGAGCTTGAAAGTGTGCATTGCTCGTATTTTAAATCACTTTTTGTTAAGTTCAACAATTGTAATAA
>UMIY01035656.1_pt1 | contig 32691 bp, 28 predicted proteins | sample 1965921 | NCBI WGS metagenome assembly UMIY01 (sample SAMEA4836134, study PRJEB28245) | human gut metagenome | biome: gut microbiome; material: fecal sample | place: Denmark | collected 2008
CATCAGATATGAAGGAGCGCATCTCCCTGCGGACGATCCGCTCCAGATCCTCATAGAGGGAGCCGTCCCGTACGCCGGAGGACAAGAGCAGCCGCTGCCGGGGCACAGTAAGCACCGCAACCTCCATCCCGTCCTGCAGGTCTGCCGTATTGAGCACCGTACCGGCAGCACAGTCAAAGACGGTGATGAGATCGGGGAAGGTGGCCAGCCGTTCGGTTCCATGCTCCATGGTCATGAACTCATTGTAAAAGGTCAGTTGGAAACGCTCTGAGCCTGCTGCTATGGTGCAGCTTCCGTGATCCAGCCCGTTTTCCGAGAGAAGGGAAAAGGCTTGTACTGTGCCGCAGGCGGCAATCCGCCCTCCCAGAAATTTTGCTGCCGCCTGTGGACGCAGCGCCGGTGCAGCTGCGGACATGGCCCGTCCCAGCTCCATGGCCTGGGTGTAACAGCCCACGGCCCCGTGCTCCCGCAGGTATCCAACACGCACCGGATTGCGTACCACCACAGCCCGGCCGCCAGCCAGATCCGCCGCGCTGCGGCAGAGTTTGGCGGTGGTGGTCACAGAGCCTGTGGATACCAGCTCCGTATACGTGCCGTTTTCCCGCAGACCACCGCAGGCCACCTGAATGGTTTGATATAAAGGGTCTGACGCCAGTCCCAGGGATCCCATGGTGCCCAGAGGATGGGCGCGTCCGTCACAGGCGGCGTTGAGCAACGGAAGTCCCCGGGCTGCAGCGGGAAGCATAGGGCCGAAAGCGGCATTGGCCCCCATTTCAGAGGGAATGAACCCGCCGATGGGACAGCCGACGGCTTCCTCCATCAGCTCCAGCGCCCGCAGATAATGGGCACTGGTGTACATGGATGCCGTCCGGGAGGGGGCCCCTACGCCGGAGACGGTTACCACCAGTGCCTCATCCGGCAGATTGGTCAGATCCACCAGTTCCACGCAGCCCAGCTCAAAGGCCTCTTTGGCGGAGCGCAGGCCACGGTCGGCGGGGCCGCCTCCTCCGCCGCCCAGAACGTGAGCGCCCAGGGAGATGATCTGCACATCGGATGCGTTCAGTTTCATATGGCTCCTCCCAATTACGGCTGAAATGCTCTCCAATAATTTGCATAAGAAAAAATAATACTTGCATATTTTTGCAGAAACTGAAGAAGCTCAGCCGAAAATAGAAAACTTGGTTCCTATAATAGGAAAAATGAAAAATCAGGGAAAAATAATGGTAAAAAGAGAAAATATCAGAAAAAACTTAGGATATTGATTATTACAATAGCCGAAACAACAGAGCTCGTCAAGAGCCTTGACAGGGATTGACAAAATTTCCGTGATGATGTAATCTGCATATATTACATAGGGAACTTTCATTTTCTTTGCCGTGTTGCAGAAAGAAAGTCCCGCCCCAAGGAGGATGAGAAATGGAAGATAAAAACCTTACCGGCCTTGGCATCACTGCCAAAGAGCACCCCAGGTGGTATGAGCCGGCTTCGCTGATTTTTGCCACCATCATGTGTGTTCTGGGCGCCATCATCGGCATGGAACTGATCGTGGCCACCGGAACCACCCCCAACACGTCTTTGGTAGGCGCACTGTTTGCCATCGTGTTTTCCCGGATCCCGCTGAGTGTGTGTAAGAAATTCCGCAATATCCACCGCCAGAACCTGATCCAGACCTCTATCTCCGGTGCCACATTCTCCGTGGCCAACTGCATGCTGCTGACCATCGGTATCCCCGTGGTCATGGGCTATCCGGAGCTGATGGTTCCCATGCTGATCGGATGCACCCTGGCTACGGTCATTGATGCGTCCATCCTTTACCGCTGCTTTGATACGCCCATGTTCCCCGCCGAGGGCGCGTGGCCTCCGGGCGTGGCCTGCGCGGAGACGCTGCTGGCCGTCATCGAAAAGGGCAAGAAGGCGTTTGGCATTATCATCGGTATGGTGATGGGCGCCGTGGGCAAGGCTGCCGGCATTCCCATGGATCTGCTGGGCGTTTCCTGGTTCGGTAACTTCTGGGCTATGATGGCTCTGGGTATCGGCAGCATCATCATCGGCATCATCAAGACCAACGCTTTCTCCTTCTCCCTGTTTGGCTTCTCCTTTGACTTTGTGGGGAACATCTTCGGCGAGGGCTTTGTCTACAGCGATTACATCTCCCTGAATTACCTGCCTCACGGCATCATGGTGGGCGCGGGCATTGTCTCTCTGATTCAGTGCGGCATTATGCTCACCAAGAAGTCCGGCGGAGATTCCTCTGCTGCCAGCCAGTTCACCTCCAGCATGAAGAACATGAAGGGCGCCATGGGTATTGGTTTCGGGGCCTATGCACTGGTGGCCATGGTTTTGGCCATTGTCTGCGGCCTGCTGACAGAAATGAGCATCCCCATGTTTATCCTTTGGGTGCTTTTCGCCGCCTTTGCCGCCCTGGCTTCCGAGCTGATCGTGGGCATTTCCGCCATGCACTCCGGCTGGTTCCCCGGCTTTGCCACCGCCCTGATCTTCCTGATTGTGGGCATGCTCATCGGCTTCCCCCCGCTGGCTCTGGGCATCCTGGCCGGCTACACCGCCGCCACCGGCCCCTGCTTCTCCGATATGGCCTACGACCTCAAGTGCGGCTATATCCTTCGCGGTGAGGGCAAGGATCCCGAGCTGGAGAAGTTCGGCCGCAAGCAGCAGTTCGGCGCCGAGCTTTTCGGCTTTGCCGTGGCTTTTGTGATGGCCCTGCTTTTTGCCAACAAGTATTTTGACCAGGGCTTGTTCGTTGCCGTCAGCAACACCTACAAGTCCACCATCGAGGCCGGCACCAGTGCGGAAGTGGCCAAGTGGCTGGTGATCTGGGCCATTCCCGGTGCCGTCATCCAGTGGCTGGGCGGCCATAAGCAGATCGGCATCCTCTTTGCCACCGGCCTGCTGGTGGGCAGCACCATCAACGGCATCACCATCCTGGTGGCCCTGCTGATCCGTTACATCGCGGTCAAGCGCAACCCCGAGAACGAGGCAACGCTGACCATCCTGGGCGCCGGTGCCCTGGCTGGTTCCGCCCTGTACAGCTTCTTTACCGCCACCCTGGGCCTGGTGAAAAAGGACTGATCCGCGGATATGAAACTAAGAAAGCCCCTGTTTCCGTTGAAACGGGGGCTTTCTTTCATGGAGGGGGAGAGAGATGGAATATTTGTGTGTGCTTTTGCCCAAGCTGGCAGGATTCCTGATTCTGATCGGGCTGGGGGCGGGGATTGCCCGGGCAGGCATTGTGACACGGGAAAGCCTGCCGGCCTTTTCCGCCTTTTTGGTGAAAGTGGTGCTGCCTTGCCTGATCGTAACGCTGCTGGTGCAGCGGGGAACCACCTTTGCCAGTCTGGGGGAATACGGCGTTTTTGTCGGCTGTCAGGCAGCCATGTACCTGCTGATGGGGGCAGCGGGACTGCTGACGGCCCATCTGACAGGACTGGAACCCAAGGCGGCAGCGGTCTACCGGGGAGACTGCGTGGGAGGAAACCACGCGTTTGTATTCATTCCCCTGGCCATGAGCCTTTTTTCTCCGGAGGGCGGGCAGCAGTACATCCCCATCTCCTCAGCGGTAGATACCTTTTTCGTCTGGACACTGGGCCTGACTTTGTATACCATGAGGAGCGGGCACCGGGCAGGCGGGATCCTGCCCGCCCTGAAAAAACTGGCCAATCCCATTATGGCAGCGCTGCTGGCGACGCTGTGCATCAACTCCCTGGGCCTTTCCATCCCGGAGATCGTGCTCTCTCCCATCCAGTCTGTCAGTGCCATCAGCGATTCTCTGGGGCTTATTTACGTGGGCTGCGGCATGTACTACCTACAGCGGGGCGGACGGGGATTGCTGCGGCCGGCTGCCATATTCCTGGCGGTCAAGCTGTTGGCGGTGCCGATGGCGGTATTTGTGCTGGCTTCCCGCTTCCTTCCCCGAGAGGGAGCCATGGCGCTGATGCTGATTTCCGGTTCCCCCGCCATGACCACCTCCTGTACCATTTCCAGTCAGTATGATCTGGACGAGGGGTTCGCGGCAGCCATGGTGCTGGTGAGCACCCTGGGGTGCATGGTCACCATTCCCATCCTGTTTTTGCTGACGGGTTGGCTGTAAAAGAAATCATTGGACTTATGAAAGGAAGGCGAGTATGATGGAAACAGTGCAGGCCCTGACGGAGCGCCGGAGCATCCGGAAATTCGCGGATCGTCCGGTGGATCGGGAGACGCTGGAACAGCTGGTGCAGGCGGCTTATGCGGCCCCCACGGCCAGCAATCTCCAGGCCTGGCGGTTCGTGATGGTGACGGATGGGGATCTGGTGCGGAAAGTGGATCTGGTGAGTCCCGGGCTCAGTGGTCATCCTCCGGTGATCCTGGTGATTTGCTCGGATCTGGAGGAGGTGGCCCGCCGGGGCAGTGCTCATTCCCTGGAGTACGGCTGCATGATGGACGCCGCCATGGCGGCGGAGAACCTGATGCTCCGGGCGGTGGATCTGGGCCTTGGCACCTGCGCCATCAAGTCCTATAACGAGGCGGCGGTACGCAAAGTGCTGCGCCTGCCGGACACTGCCCGTATCGAGCTGTTGGTGACCATCGGCTATCCGGAGGGAGAACCCCGCTGCCCCGCCCGCAAGCCCATGGAAGAGGTGCTGTTTTGGAACGGCTGGAAGGAGAACGTATGAATCAGATGGATGCCCGGGAGCTGTTGGTGTACATGACCACCAGCGCTGCGGGATTGAATGGGGAGCCTCACTATTACGGCCCCCTTCGGATGATCGAATCGGTGCAGCGGCTATGCGGACTGCTGCTGCAGGATGATCCGGATAATGAGACGCTCAAAGCCCTGACGGAACGGATCGAGCCGGACAAGCACAAGGGCATGACGGATCCGCAGGCCTTCCAGCAGATGCTGGATGAGGCGGCGGCGCTGTCGGTGGATTTGATTTTGTAATGGAGAGAAACGGCGGTATTTCATGAAGATCTTGCATAGAACCCTTTGTACCTTGTTCCTTTGCGGCTGTATCCTGCTCTCCGGATGTGCTGGTCTTTCCGGGCTGGGAGGAACGCAGGTCTCCTTTTCCATGGAGGATCTGCCGGCTTTTTCCGGGGATCCCTATGTGGTCATTGACGACAACCAGCCGGATTTTCCCCAGGCAGATATGACCACAGAGTCCTTTGAATCGTACAGCCCCCTGGATCTTCTAGGCCGGTGCGGCCCCGCTTACGCCAATGTGGGACAGGATCTGATGCCCACGGAGGAGCGTGGTGAGATCGGCCAGGTGAAGCCCACCGGCTGGCAGACGGTGAAGTATGACATCGTGGACGGCAAGTACCTCTATAACCGCTGCCATCTCATCGGCTACCAGCTGACCGGAGAAAATGCCAACGAGGAAAATCTCATCACCGGTACCCGCTACATGAATGTGGAGGGGATGCTGCCCTTTGAAGATGAGGTGGCGGACTATGTGCAGGAGACCGGCAACCATGTGCTCTATCGGGTGACGCCGGTTTTCGAGGATCTCAACCTGGTAGCCGACGGCGTGCAGATGGAGGCCTACAGTGTGGAGGACGAGGGCGCCGGGGTCTGCTTCAATGTGTATGTGTACAATGTCCAGCCCGGAGTGGAGATCGACTACGCCACAGGGGAGAGCTGGCTTGACGGTGAGGAACCGGAGGAGCAGGAGACTCCGGCGGAAACGGTGACGGAGCCAATGGGGGAGGATGGCGGCACCACGGAAAATACCCAGACCCAGGCAACCGAGGAGGCCACTTACATCCTCAATACCAACAGCCATAAATTCCACCTGCCGGACTGCTCCGGTGCGGCCTCCATCAGCGATGCCAACCGCCAGGAGTATACCGGCAGCCGGGAGGATCTGATTGCCCAGGGATATGCGCCCTGCAAACAGTGCAATCCGTAAAAACCTGGATGGAAGCCAGATGGGAAAGGCGGGACAGGCATTGCCTGTCCCGCCTTTTTGGGGCCGGTTATCCGTTGTCGCCGAATTTATCGATGGTGACCGTCTCACAATACTCCGCTTTCAGAGCCTGGAGCTTGGCAAATACCTCCGTCTGGCAGTGGGCCTGCTGCAAAGCAGGCTCCGTCCAGCTCTCCACCAGCAGCAGGGAATCCGGATCCTCGGCGGCGAAGAAGTAGTCATACTTGAGGTTTCCGGCCTCCTGCCGGGAGTTGGCGGCAACGCCCAGATCTGTGATGGCCTGATAGAAGGCATCCCGCTGGCCGCGCTTGCAGTGATAGGTGACGTTCCAGGTGAGCATAGTGGTTTCTCCTTTCGTGCTGGGCTCCGGGATCAGCCGGGCCATATCTTCCGGCAGCGGCGCCGTCAGGTGCAGCGCTTGGCCGGTAATGGGATGGGTCAGGGTAATGGCGCAGGCGTGGAGGGCTGGGCGGGGGATCAGGGCCGGATCCTCCGTGCCGTAGAGCCAGTCTCCCGCCAGGGGGCAGCCGATAAAGGCCATATGCACCCGCAGCTGATGGGTGCGGCCCGTCTGGGGCAGCAGCCGCACCAGGGTGAGGGGGCCTTTGTGGGCAAGCACCTGATAGGAGGTGCGGGCAGGGGAGCCGTCCGGCCGGACACAGCGGCGGACGGTGGAAGTCTCATCCCGGCCGATGGGGGCATCGATCACACCCTCCGCTTTCGGCGGGCAGCCCACACATACCGCCCGGTACTCCCGGAAAAAGTCTCCGGTGTGCAGCATCCGCCGCAGGCGGTCGTGGACATATCCGCTCTTGGCCACCACCATCAGCCCCGTGGTGCCCTTGTCCAGCCGGTTCACCGAGTGGAAGATGAAGTCGGAGCCCCGGGACCAGGCCAGTGCCCCCGCCACGGTGGGGGTATCTGGCAGAAAATTGGAGGCGTGGGCCGTCATACCCGCGGGCTTGTTGACTACCAGCAGATGTTCGTCCTCCCACACCACCGGCAGCGCCCAGTTTCCCGGGGTGGGTTGGATCTTGAGGGAGCGGTGGTCCCCGGTCTGGGCGGTTACCACGTCTCCTGTGTGTACGATGTCAATGGTGCGGGCATGCTGCCCGTTAACCTGGATGCCGTCCGCCACCCGGGTGAGCCGGGCCACGGCGTGGGTGGAAAAATGCAGGACGGCCTTGAGAATGTGGCGGACGGAGCAGCCGTCCTCCTGAGGCAAAACGGTGTGGCTGATGGATTCCATGGCGGCGGGACGACTTCCTTTCCCTTCATCGATAGCTCCAGCATACCACAGATCCCGTGATTTTGCATAGCAAAAATCCATGGAGTGTGGTAAGATAGGTTCGATCAATCACCAAGGAGGCACCTCATGCTCTTATCCGCGGAACATCTTTCCATCAATTTCGGCAGCCGGCAGCTGCTGGAGGATGTAAATTTTTATCTCAATGAGGGGGACAAGGTGGGCGTCATCGGCATCAACGGTACCGGGAAGTCCACATTTTTGAAAGTCCTCTCCGGCATGCTGGAGCCGGACAGCGGCACGGTCTCCCGGGATCCTAACGTCCAGGTGAGCGTTCTGGCGCAAAATCCCGTCATGGACGAGGAGGCCACGGTCCTGGAGCAGGTATTCCGCCACTATCCGGCGGAGTTCCGGGCGCTTAACGAATATGAGGCCAAGGCCATGCTCACTCGGCTGGGAATCACGGATTTTTCCCAGAAGGTGGGGACCCTCTCCGGCGGACAGCGTAAGCGGGTGGCCCTGGCGGCGGCGCTGATCCATCCGGCGGATGTGCTGATCCTGGATGAGCCTACCAACCACCTGGACAGCGAGATGGTGGCCTGGCTGGAGGATTGGCTGTGCCGGTTCAAAGGCGGGCTGGTGATGGTGACCCACGACCGCTATTTTTTGGAGCGTGTGGTCAACCACATCACGGAACTCTCCCGCAGCAAGCTCTATCACTATGAGGCCAATTACTCCAAATACCTGGAGCTCAAGGAGCAGCGGGCGGAGATGGCGGAGGCCAGCGAGCGCAAGCGCCAGTCCATCCTGCGGGTGGAGCGGGAGTGGATCATGCGGGGCTGCAAAGCCCGCACCACCAAGTCCAAAGAGCGCATCCAGCGCTACGAGGAACTTTTGGGCAGGGAGGCTCCTCAGACGGACGAGTCCGTGCAGCTGGCGGCGGCCTCCAGCCGCCTGGGGAAGAAGACCATTTCCCTGGATCATGTCTGCAAGCGCTACGGCGAGAAGACCATCGTTCAGGATTTTTCTTACACCCTCCTGCGGGACGACCGCATCGGCATCGTGGGACACAACGGGGCGGGCAAGTCCACCCTGCTGCGGCTCATTGCCGGGGAGCTGGCACCGGACAGCGGTACTGTGGAGATCGGTGCTACCGTCAAGATCGGCCACTTCTCCCAGGAGGGCCGGGAGCTGGATCTTTCTCAGCGGGTCTATGACTTTATCCACGACATTGCCGATGAGGTTCGCACGGACGCCGGAACCTTTACCGCCAACCAGATGATGGAGCGGTTTTTATTCCCTGGAGATCTGCAGTCGGTGCCCATCGGACGGCTCTCCGGCGGAGAGCGGCGGCGGCTGTATCTGCTCTCCGTTTTGATGGAGGCGCCCAACGTGTTGCTGCTGGACGAGCCCACCAACGATCTGGATATCACGACACTCTCCATTCTGGAGGATTATCTCCAGAGCTTCCCGGGCCCCATTCTCACGGTGTCCCATGACCGCTTCTTCCTGGACCGGATGGCGGAGTCCATCTTTGAAGTCCGGGGAGATGGAGAGATTCGCCGCTATACCGGCAACTGGTCGGATTGGGCGGCCAAGCGCCGGGAGGAGGCCGTACCGGAGCGGGCAGAGCGTCCCAAAAGCACGGCGGAGCGCCCCCGGGAGCGGAAGCTGAAATTCTCCTATAAGGAGCAGCTGGAGTTTGAGACCATTGACGACACACTGGCGGAGCTGGAAGCGCAGCTGGCGGCGTGTACGGCAGCCCAGGAGGCCTGTGGCAGCGACTATGTGAAGCTCCAGGAACTCCAGGCACAGCAGGCGGAACTGGAGGCCCGGCTGGAGGAGAAGACAGAGCGCTGGGTATATCTGAACGAGCTCAAGGAAAAAATCGACGCCCAGAACTGAAGACGCCGGCGGTATACACACCCAGGTTATCAAACAAAAACCCGCCCTCCGGCACACAGACACTGTGCCGGAGGGCGGGTTTTGATCTATGTTATGCGGAGACTTCCTGTGCCGCAGGGATCTCATCGCTCAGCAGGTGGCGGCGCAGCTTTTTCATGGCCCACAGATAGCAGACCAGGTGGGCGGAGAATGTCAGGATCCAGGTGATGGGATAGGACCAGTAGAGCATCTGGATAGAGTGGAACGCCGGCATCTGGAAGATGGTGGCGATCATCAAAAGCCGCAGGCCGCAGGCGCCGATGAGGGAGACCAGCATGGGCGTTACGGAGTAGCCGATGCCCCGCAGTCCGCCTACCATGACGTCCATCATACCGCACAGAGCGTAGGTTCGGGAGACGATGCCAAGACGGACCAATCCCGCCTCAATGACCTCCGGACTGCGGGAGTAGATGCTCAAAAGGGTGTGGCCGCAGAGGGTGGCGGCGTTGCCCAGCAGGATCCCCACCGCCAGGACACAAAGCTGGGCCCGGATCATGATTTTGCGGATGCGGTGATAGTTTCCCGCACCCAGGTTCTGGCTGGTGAAGGAGATGGTTGCCTGATACAGAGCGTTCATGGAGACGTAGACAAACTGCTCGATGTTGGCGGCGGCGGAGTTGCCTGCCATAATGATTTCCCCGAAGGAGTTGACAGAGGACTGGATCACCACGTTGGAGAGGGAGAACAAGATTCCCTGGAACCCGGCGGGGAGGCCGATGCGCAGGATCCGCCCCAGCGTCTTTTTGTGAAGGCGCAGCTGCCGCAGATCCAGATGCAGCGGGCCCAGATCCTTTACCATGCAGCGCACCACCAGGGAGGCGGAAATGCACTGGGAGATCACCGTGGCGATGGCCACACCCGCCACATCCAGCTTCATGACGATGACGAAGAACAGATTCAGGATGATGTTGACCACACCGGCCAGGGACAGAAAGTACAGCGGGCGCTGGGTGTCCCCCTCCGCCCGCAGCAGGGCGCTGCCGAAGTTATAGACCATGGTGGCGGTCATGCCCAGGAAATAGATGCGCAGATACAGTGTGGCCAGATCCAGCACATTGGCGGGAGTCTGCATCCAGATGAGAATGGTTCTGGCTCCCACCACGCCCACTACCGTCAAGATCAGACCGCTGATGAGGCTCAGCAGCATGGAGGTATGGACTGTCTTGCGGAGCTCCTCCTGGTCGTGGGCTCCGTAGTACTTGGCGGCCAGCGTATTGGCACCTACTGCCAGACCTACAAACAGGTTGGTCAGAAGACCGATGAGCGCGGTGTTGGAGCCCACCGCAGCCAGGGAATTGTCCCCCGCCCAGCGTCCCACCACCACGATATCCGCCGCGTTGAAAAGAAGCTGCAGCACGCTGGAACACATCAGCGGGATGGAGAAGCGCAGCATCCTGGAGAGAATGGGGCCGTTGCACATGTCGATCTCGTACTGTTTCCCTTGCCGGTTGGCCATGACCGAAATCCGCTCCCTCAAACACAATTTTTGCCCGAAGCATCTCCGGACAGCAGACACATTGTAGCATGGCTGTTCAGGAAATACCAGACTTTTTCAGGAAAAGATTTTACAAGTTCTTAACGAAAGCGACGTAAAAATCGTACAAAAAACCAGAGAGGCCCTGAGACCTCTCTGGTTTTTATGGAAGATTGCTTAGAACAGGGGCACCACAGCACCACTGTAGGTGTTGTTGATGTAGTCCCGGACGGTGTCGGAGTGGAGGGCTTCCACCAGAGCCTGAATGGCAGGGTCATCCTCGTTGCCCTCCTTGACGGCCAGCACGTTGGCGTACTCCTGGGCGGCGTCGCCTTCAGCGTCTTCGATGGCCAGGGCGTCGGTGGCGGCGTTGAGACCGCCCTGGAGGGCATAGTTGCCGTTGATGACGGCCAGGGCCACGTCCTGCAGGGAGAGGGTCAGCTGAGCAGCCTCCATTTCTCGGATGGTGACATCCACGTTGTAGGAGTCGATGTCCTGAACCGTGGCGTTGGAGGCGGCGGTGATGCCGTCCTTCAGGGTGATGATGCCTTCCTGCTGGAGCAGCAGCAGCGCGCGGGTCTCGTTGGAGCCGTCGTTGGGGACGATGATCTCGTCGCCGTCCTTGAGCTCATCCAGAGAGGAGATCTTGCCGCCGTAGATGCCGAAGGGCTCATAGTGGACGGTGCAGGCGCTCACCAGATGGGTGCCGTAGTCCTCATTGAACCAGTTGAGGTAGTTGACGTGCTGGAAGTAGTTGGCGTCCAGGTCGCCCTCCTCCACGGCGGTGTTGGGCTGGACATAGTCGGTGTACTCCACAATCTCCAGCTCAATGCCCTGCTCTTCCAGGATGGGCTTGCACTGCTCCAGGATCTCGGCGTGGGGCGTGATGCTGGCGCCCACCTTCAACGTGGTGGTCTCACCGCTGGTTTCGGAGGAGGTCTCAGAGCCAGTGTCGGAAGTGCTCTCGGTATTGGAAGAGCCGCAGCCGCTCAGCAGGGACAGCGCCAGCAGGGCGCTGAGGGTTACAGTCAAAAGCTTTTTCATGGTTGGTTCTCCTTTTCATCTCTTGGTTGTTGTTTCTATGATGAACCGCGAAAAGCGGTTTATCGAATGCGTTTGTCGGACCGGATCGCAATGCGGTTTCCAGCCCCCTGGAGGATTTGCACCAGGATTACAATGAGGACGACGGCCACCCACATGATGGCGCTCTCTTTGCGGTAATAGCCGTAGTTGATGGCAATGGCGCCAAGGCCCCCGCCGCCTACGATCCCGGCCATGGCGGAATAGCCCAGGATGGTGACGGTAGCAGTGGTGGCACCGGCGATCAGGGAGGGGGTGGCCTCCGGCAAAATCACCCGGGTGACGATCTGAAGGGTGGAGGCGCCCATAGACTGGGCCGCCTCAATGACCCCCAGGTCCACTTCCCGGACAGAGGCCTCCACCAGCCGGGCCACAAAGGGGAAAGCGGCGATCACCAGGGGAGGGATCATGGCGGGGCTTCCCACGGAGGTGCCTACGATGAGGCGGGTGAAGGCGGTCAGCAGGAACACCATGATGAGGAATGGGACGGAGCGCAGCAGGTTCACAATGGTGCCCAGCACCTTGTTGATGCCGGCGCTGGGATGCAGGCCGTCGGCATCTGTCACGGACAGGATCAAACCCAACGGCAGGCCGATGATATAGGCGATCACGGTGGAGATCACCATGACGTACAGGGTCTCCCACAGGCCCTGGGCGAACATGAGCCAGAACTCAGCAGTAAGCATCTTGCGATTCCTCCTTATAGGTAACACCCACCTCGTCCAGATACGAGAGCATCCGGCCGGCGGTGACTTCATTTTCCGGCAGCTGCACCAGCATATGGCCGTAGGCCTTGCCGTCGATGTCCCGGGTGTCGGCAAACCAGATGTTCACCGGTTCCCCGCAGGCCAGCACCATGCCGGCCACCACCGGCTGATCGGAGGTGGTGCCGTCAAAGGTGATGCGGTACACCTTTCCCTGGCCGGTGAATTTCCTGGCGGCTTCGCTGCCGGGAATAATAAGCTGCCGGGCGGCGGAGGTCTTGGGATGGCGGAACACCTCACTGACGGCGCCGCTTTCCACAATGTGGCTGTCGGCGATGATGGCTACCCGGGAGCAGATCTCCTCGATGACGCTCATCTGGTGGGTGATGACCACCACCGTGACCCCCAGCTTTTCGTTGAGGTCTTTCAAAAGCTCCAGGATGGAGGCGGTGGTGGTGGGATCCAGAGCGGAGGTGGCCTCGTCGCACAACAGGACTTTGGGATCTGTGGCCAGAGCCCGGGCAATGGCTACCCGCTGCTTCTGCCCGCCGGAGAGCTGGGCGGGATAGGCACCGGCCTTGTCCTGGAGCCCCACCAGTTCCAAAAGCTCCAAGGCCCGCTCCTTTTGCCGCTGCTTGGATACGCCGCTGATCTCCATGGGGAAGCAGACATTCTGCAGAACTGTCCGCTGCATCAAAAGATTGAAGCCCTGGAAGATCATGGTGACGGAGCGGCGGGCCTGACGGAGTTCCCGTTCCGTCAGGGAGGTCATCTCCTTGCCGTTTACTACCACGGAGCCGCTGGTGGGCCGCTCCAGCAGATTGATGCACCGTACCAGGGTGCTCTTTCCGGCACCGGAGAGGCCGATGATGCCGAAGATCTCGCCGGATTGGATGTCCAGGTTGATGTCCTCCAGTGCGGTGACAGCGCCTTCGCCGCTACCGAAGGTTTTGGTCAGATGTTGAATTTGAATGATGGGTTCACTCATGCAGCTGATGCTCCTTTTCGAATTTTTGGAACAAAAAAACGCCCCTGATGCCATGCATCAAGGACGAACGTATCATAACGCCGCGGTACCACCTTGGTTCGCACGCTTCCTCACGAAAGCGGCCTTTGAGAGTGCCATCACACTCCTGCGCTGTGACGTGCGCATCACGTCGCAACCTATGCCCTTTGGACGGTCGGCCGCGCAACTCCAAGACCATGTTCAGCGAACCCTTCCGCGCCTCTTCCCACCAACCGAGGCTCTCTGTGGCGTATCCTTTCGCTTACTCTTCTCTTCATCGTCTTTGCTTGATTCAGTTTTGTATGGTAAACAGTTTATCTGCTGCGGGAAGATCTGTCAACGGATATTTTGACTATAAGACCTATAAACACTGTTGAAAAATATAGATGTATTGCACAATGGAGACCGGAAAACTGCCGAATCCTGGAGTTTTTTCATGATCCTTGTCGGTATCGGATTGCAGTCAAAGGGCAAAACTGCTATCATAAGGAAAACCGGACGGCATACAGAAAAAACACAGGTGTGCGGAGACGGAAATCACCGTGGAACGGGAGGACGAGACCTTTGCGGAAACTGGGAGAAAACCATAAGCTGATCCGTTGGCTGCGGGATTTGCTGTGCGGTGCCCTGATCGGGGCGGGCGCCATTTTACCGGGGGTCTCCGGCGGTGTTTTGGCAGTGGTGTTTGATATCTACCGTCCCTTTATGGAGGTTTTGACCCAGCCCCGCACCGCCATTCCTAAATATTGGAAATGGTTCCCGCCGCTGGCCATTGGCTGGGCGGTGGGCTTTTTGGGGTTTGCCAAAGGGATTGCCGTGGCCATGGAGCAGTCCATGACAGTGACCACCTGGCTCTTTGTGGGCTTGATTGTGGGAACGCTGCCGTCCTTATTCCGGGAGGCGGGGAAGGAGGGCCGCTCTGTTTCAGGCTGGATCAGCTTTGTGGTCTGTGCGGGGGCCATGTTCGGAAGCCTCTTTTACATCAGCCGTGTGGCAGAGGTATCTGTGGAGCCCAACTTCTGGTGGTATAACTTCTGCGGCGTGCTGTGGGGCATGGGCATCGTGATCCCGGGCATGACGTCCTCCTCGGTGATGATGGCGCTGGGACTCTACCATCCCATGCTCCAGGGGCTGGCGCGGCTGGATGTTGTGGTACTCTCCGCCAGCCTGCCGGGGCTGGTGCTGTCGGTGTTGCTGCTGGCAAGGCTGGTGACTTGGTTTTTCCGGCGGCATTACGCCGTGGCCTTTCACGGGATCCTGGGGATTGTAGCGGCTTCCACACTGGTGATCATCCCTACGGAGTATACCGATCCCTGGCAGGTGTTCTGGTCGATCCTCTGCTGTGCCGGCGGGTTTGTGCTGGCGTATTTCCTGGCAAAGCTTGACCAGAGGATCCAGGAGGACACGTAAAACGGCATTGGATTGGCCGTCAAAAAAGAAAGAGCACGGGATCGCGGCTGCGAGCCCGTGCTCTTTTTATCGCATCAGTTCAGAAAGTCCTTGAGCTTTTTGCTGCGGCTGGGATGGCGCAGCTTGCGCAGGGCCTTGGCCTCGATCTGCCGGATGCGCTCCCGGGTGACATTGAATTCCTTGCCCACTTCCTCCAACGTGCGGGTGCGGCCGTCCTCGATGCCGAAGCGCAGCTTGAGGACTTTTTCCTCCCGGGGAGTCAGAGTGGACAGCACATCCATCAGCTGCTCCTTGAGCAGGGTGAAGGAGGCAGCCTCGCTGGGTTCGCTGGCACCCTCGTCGGGGATAAAGTCACCCAGATGGGAGTCTTCCTCCTCGCCGATGGGGGTCTCCAGGGAGACGGGCTCCTGGGCGATTTTCAGGATTTCCCGGACTTTTTCCACCGGCATGCCCATCTCCGCGGAGATCTCCGCAGGGGAGGGATCATGGCCCAGCTCCTGGAGCAGCTGGCGGCTTACCCGGATGACCTTGTTGATGGTCTCCACCATGTGGACGGGGATCCGGATGGTGCGAGCCTGGTCGGCGATGGCCCGGGTGATGGCCTGCCGGATCCACCAGGTGGCATAGGTGGAGAACTTGTAGCCCTTGGTATAGTCAAACTTCTCCACGGCTTTGATGAGGCCCAGATTGCCCTCCTGGATCAGATCCAGGAACAGCATGCCCCGGCCCACGTACCGCTTGGCGATGGAGACCACTAGCCGGAGGTTGGCCTCCGCCAGCTTCTGCTTGGCCTGTTCGCCTTTTTTGTAGTTGGCGTTGATCTGTGCCAGCTCCTCCGGACTGACGCCGGGATCCTGCCCGTCCTGCTGGGCCTGGTGGATCTCCTCCAGTCTGCGGGAGGCCTCAGCCCCGTCGGCCATGGCCTGAGCCAAAGCCACTTCCTCATCGGGAGAGAGCAGGGGGACCTTGCCTATCTCCTTGAGATACATGCGCACAGGGTCGTCGATGGAGAAGTTGTTGACCAGCGTGTTGGGGTCTACCAGCTCCTCTTCCTCCACATCGGCGATCTCCTCGGCGGCAGGCTCGTCGTCCGGAAGGTCCGCCAGCAGGCTCTCATCTGCGCTGATATCGATGTTCAGCGCTTCCAGAGAGTCGTAGAGCTGATCCATCTGATCCCCTTCCAGGTTCAGATCGTCCACGGCGTCCATCAGCTCGGAGGAGTCCAGCTTGCCCTTTTTCTTGCCCTTGGCCAGCAGCTCCCGGAGCTTTTCGTTGTTGATGAGCCAGCTGGCAGCGGGCAGAGCGGCTACCTGTTTGTCGTCCAGACGCAGGATGCCGGCTTTTTTTGCCTCCTCATCCGTTAGCAGTCGGGGAGTTTCAGCCTCTGCATCTTCCGTTTTCTTTTTTCTGGTGCTCTTTTTAGCGGATTTGACAGCCGGCTCCTGGGCCTCCTGCTCTGCTTCCCGCTGATCGGCAGCCGCCAAAAGAGCGTCCGCCTGCGCTTTCAGCTCTGCGGGGGTCATATCCTCTAATTTAGTTGCCATGCTGCTTTCCTCCAGTACCCTTTTTGTCTTTGATTTTTTCTGTCGCTGCCAGAAGGGGGTCTACAGATCCGCCCTGGGCGCGTTTTTGGAACTCTGTTTGTATGATGCGTATGTAATCAGCCAGCGCCTGGTGCCGGTTGGCAGGGGATTCCGGCTGCTGGCAGATGGCGGTGATGTGGTTCATCTCCTCCGGGGAAAGTTCACCTGCCAGAGGTGCCAGGGATACGCTGTGGCCTGCCTGGCGGGTTTGCCACAGCAGGGAAAAGACCCGGCCCAGCAGCGGTGAGGAGAACTGTTCCTCCCGCAGTGGGGGAGCTTTGGAAAAAAGATCCGGGTCCAGTACCAGCAGCCTTAAAACACCTTCCTCCGCCCGGGCGGAGCGAACATTTTCGTATCGCAGGCTCCGTTCCTTGGGCTGGAGCTGTGCCGCCGGGTTCAGGTCCCGCCGCAGCTCCGCCTTGCGTTCCCGGGAGAGGTTCTGGCGGTAAGCCCGCTGGACTTCCAGCTTCATGGCCTCCGGTGTGATCTTGGCCGTTTCCGCCGCCCGGGTGGTGTAGACCTCCCGCTCCACGGGATTGGCCAGGGTGGCCAGCAGGCGGCTTACCTCGTCACAGTAGGCGATGCGGGACTGATCGTCTGAGAGGTCATATTTTCCGGCGATTTGGGCCATGCGGAACTCCACGCCGTTTTCACTGCCCGAGAGCAGTGCCTCAAAGGCGGGAGCTCCCTGAAATTTGATGAAATCGTCGGCGTCCTGCTTCACCAGTTCGCCGTCTTCTGTCCGGCGGCGGGGGAGCTGCAGCACCCGGACGGTGAACTCCGAATTGTTGAGGATCTGCAAAGCACGATCCGTGGCGATCTTGCCTGCACTGTCGTTATCGTAGCAGAGAACCAGCTCCTTGGTAAAGCGGGAGAGAAGGCGGGTCTGTTCCACGGTCAGCGCCGTCCCCATGGAGGCCACCGCGTTATCAAACCCGGCCTGGTGGAGGGTCACCACGTCGATGTTGCCCTCACAGAGGATAATGTTGGGGCGTTTGGTCTTCTTGGCCAAATTCAGCCCGTAGAGGACACGCCGTTTGCTGTATACGGGAGTCTCTTGGGTGTTCATATATTTGGGCTCCGACTTGTCCAACACCCGTCCGCCGAAGGCCACCACGTCCCCCCGGACATCGATCACCGGGAACATCAGGCGGTTGCGGAATTTGTCGTAGAGCCCCCCGTTGCGGTTTTGTACCACCAGTCCGGCTTCCAGCAGCTCAGATTTGGTGTAGCCTTTCTTGGTCATGGCCGTCAGCAGGGCGTCCCAGGCATCCGGGGAGGCGCCCAGGCCGAAATTTACCGCGGTGGTTCGGGAGATCTTGCGGCGGTTCAAGTATTCCTGCACCGCCCGGCCCTCCGGCTGATGGAGGGTTTGGTAGTAAAAACGGGCGGCATCCCGGTTGAGATCCAGAAGTCGCTGCCGCCGCCGTCCGGATTCCCGGTCCCCTTCCTCCTCCGGGACTTCCAGTCCCGCGCGCTTGGCCAGAAAACGTACCGCATCGGGAAAGGGAAGGTTCTCCTCCTCCATGATGAAATTGATGACGCCGCCGCCGCGCTTGCAGCCGAAACAATAGTAGATCTGCTTATCCGGGGAGACGGAGAAGGAACCGGTTTTTTCGCTGTGGAAGGGACAAAGGCCAAACAGGTTGGAGCCCTTCCGGGTCAGCTGGACATAGCTGCTTACCACGTCCACAATATCACTGCGGGCGATGAGCTCGTCCAGAAAGCTCTGGGGAAATGCCACTGTGGGCTCCTCCTTTCGGTCAGTTTTGCCAAAATTCCCGTTTATCATGCGCGGTGCTGAGCGGTGCGGGAAATTTAACTCATAAAGTTATACCCCGCCGCTGGCGAATTTCCTCTTTTTTTTCACAAATTTTTTGAAAAAATTTTGTAGGAACAGTCTCTTTACAGGAAAACACACAGTTGGATAGAATAAATTTGTATTTGCTTTTATAGGGGGGAGCCGTTTGATGACCGGCGTTTGGGCTCTTTTGCTGGATCGGCCATTGTCTGCCCAGGAGGCGGCGGAGCTGACGGCGCTGCTTCCGCCGGAGCGCAGGGAGCGTCTTCATAGGATGCGTCTGCCGGAAAAGCGGCAGGAGGTTCTTTGCGCCTATTTGATTTTACGGCGGGCCCTGCGGGAACAGTACCGGTGGCAGGAAATTCCTCCCATTGTCTGTGAAGACGGCGGAAAGCCCTTTTTCCCGGATGCACCCCAGGTACAGTTTAATCTCAGCCATACCGCAGGGGCCGTGCTGGCTGCACTTTCAGACCGCCCGGTGGGTGTGGACATTGAGCGGATCCGCCCGCTCTCCCCGCTGGCCAGGCGGCGTCTGGCGGAAGGAACCTCACAGGAGGCGTTCTTCGCAGACTGGGTTCGCCGGGAGGCCGTGGGTAAGTGGATGGGCGCCGGAGTACGGCCCCATGGGCAGGAGACGGTGTGCCCGCCGGATTGCCGGTTTTTCCCGCTGGAGACGTTCGCAGGGTATGCCGCCGGGATCTGTGTCGGCGCCGGGGCGGAGACTTTGGAGATCCACCGGCACCACCTTACAGAGCTCCTTTGAAAAAATGGGAACCGGAAACGGACGGTGAGTCCGTTTCCGGTTCCCTTTCTGATAAAAAGAAGAGGGGATCATACGATTTTGCGCAGCAGCGCCGGTTCCATGGAGGTGCGCTGATTGGAAAAATACCGGATGATGTCCTTGCGGGTCACGATGCCGATAAAGCTGTCGGAATCATCCACCACGGGAATGAAGTTCTGGTTCATGGCACTGTTGAGCAGTTCTTCCATGGTGACGGTGATGCGGACAGGGGGATAGTTGTTTCCCCGCAGAATGTCCCGGATCTCCAGCTGTTCCAGCGCTTTCATGGAGCAGAGTGTCTGTGATTCCGCGCCTTCATCCAGAAGGCGCCAGAGGAAGTCACCTTCACTGACAGTCCCAATGTACCGCCCGTCCCGGGCGATGACAGGGATGGCAGTGTAGCTGTGATGGTGCATTTTTTCCAGGCCTTGACGGAAGGTACAGTCGTCGTAGAGATAGGCAACGCTGCGCTTGGGGATCAGAAAATAAGCAATGTTCACGATTTTGCCTCATTTCTCAGGGGGCGGCAAGCGCCCGGGTGGTTGCTCCGGGTTTCTGATTCTATTATAGAAGAACATCCTGGTAAAGTGGTGAATAATCTATGAAATGTGCCCGGGAAACCTCTTTACATTTTACGCCATCCCTGCTATGATGATTTGTGATATATGCAACAAGGAGGCGGCGCCATGCTGACACGGCAGGAATTGGAGAAAAGTCCGCTGTTTGCGGACATTTCCTACGAGGATTATCTGCGTATGTTGGATTGTTTTCAGGCGGTGCAAAAGACGTTTCGTCCGGATGAGCTCATCTATGATTTCTCCTCCAACGGGGGGAATGCGGTGGGGATCATTGAGCGGGGAGAAGCTCTGCTGATCCGCATTGATGAAGAGGGCGTGTCCACGGTAATGGAGGAGCTGGGAGCCGGCGGTGTGTTCGGCAAGACCCTGGCATTTGCCGGATCCAGTGCGGACAGTCTCCAGGTGGTCTGCCGGACGCCCTGCGATGTGCTTTTTATCGACTATCCCCATATCCTCAAGCGCTGCGAGCGGGCCTGCACCCACCACAGCCTCCTGGTACAGAATATGCTGCGGCTCATGGCGGGAAAAGCCCAGGGCCTCAGTGAGCGGGTGGATGTACTCTCCCGGCGATCCATCCGGGAAAAGCTCCTGTGCTATTTCCATCAGCTCTCAGACAAGGCGGGCAGCCTGAGTTTTACCCTCCCGTTTTCCCTGAGCACCCTGGCGGATTATATCGCCACAGACCGCAGCGCCATGATGCGGGAACTCAAGCGGATGCGGGAGGAGGGACTGCTCCAGTCCGACGGCCGCAGGTTTACCCTGAGTCAATGAACGTCGCTTTCCGGCGAAACCGTCAAAAGTCAGGGCGGATTTTTGGCGGAATGACGGCGCAAAGGAATTGACGGGCCAAACACAATCTGTTAAAATATAGACAATGTGCGCGTCTGTATAGATGAGCCGTTGTTCGCCAATCAAAAATCCGAACATTCGGGAAAGAAGGAACAGTATGTATCGTATCGTGAGAAAAGAGGCGCTCCGTCCCACAGTGACTCTGTACGAGATCGAGGCTCCCCTGGTGGCCAAGAAGGCCCAGCCCGGTCAGTTCATCATCCTGCGTGTGGATGAGAACGGTGAGCGGATCCCCATTACCATCAATAACTATGATTCGGAAAAGGGAACTGTGACCATTATCGTCCAGACTGTCGGCGCAACTACGGAAAAGCTCAGCCATCTTAAGGAAGGCGACTGCCTGCAGGACTTCGTGGGCCCCCTTGGCAAGGCCACCGAGACCGAGGGCAAGAAGAAGGTCTGCGTGGTAGGCGGCGGCGTCGGCTGTGCCATTGCATACCCTGTTTTGAAGAAGTTCCATGACTGCGGTGCCGAAGTCCATGCGGTCATCGGCTTCAAGAACAAGGATCTTGTGATCCTGGAGGACGAGTTCCGCAAGTCCAGCGACGTCCTGAAAATCTGCACCGACGACGGTTCCTACGGCCAGAAGGGCCTGGTTACCGACGCCCTGAAGGAACTCATCGAGGCCGGCAACCAGTATGACGAGGTCTTCGCCATCGGTCCCATGGTGATGATGAAGTTCGTCTCCAAGACCACGGAGCCTTACGGCATCCCCACCACCGTCTCCATGAGCCCCATCATGATCGACGGCACCGGCATGTGCGGCGGCTGCCGCCTGAGCGTTGGCGGTGAGATGAAGTTTGCCTGCGTGGATGGCCCCGACTTCGACGGCCACAAGGTGGACTGGGATCTGGCGGTCAAGCGCAACCAGATGTACCGGGAGTATGAGGCTCACAAGTATGAGGAGACCTGCAACCTGTTCAAGAAGGAGGCCCAGTAATCATGGCCAATATGTCTTTAACGAAAAATCCCATGCCCTCTCAGGATCCCAATGTCCGCAATAAGAACTTCAGCGAAGTGGCGCTGGGCTACACGGAGGAAATGGCCATCGATGAGGCCAAGCGCTGCCTGAACTGCAAGAATCCCAAGTGCGTCAATGGCTGCCCCGTGAACGTACATATCCCCGAGTTCATTGCCAAGGTGGCTGAGGGCAAGTTCGACGAGGCTTTCGGCGTCATTACCTCCACCAACAGCCTGCCCGCCATCTGCGGCCGTGTCTGCCCCCAGGAGAACCAGTGCGAGGGTCAGTGCATCCGCGGTATCAAGGGCGAGCCGGTGGGCATCGGCCGCCTGGAGCGGTTCGTGGCGGACTATCACAACGCCCATGGCCACAAGGATGGCGCTCCTGCCCAGCCGGAGAAGAACGGCCATCGCGTGGCCGTGGTGGGTTCCGGCCCCGCAGGCCTTACCTGCGCCGGCGACCTGGCCCGCAAGGGATACGATGTCACGGTGTTTGAGGCACTGCATCTGGCCGGCGGCGTGCTGGTTTACGGTATCCCCGAGTTCCGTCTGCCCAAGGCCATCGTGCAGAAGGAAGTCTCCCGCCTGGAGTATTTCGGCGTGAAGGTCATGACCGACACCGTGGTGGGCCGTACCATCACCGTGGATGAGCTGATGGATGAGATGGGCTTTGAGGCCGTGTTCATCGGTTCCGGCGCCGGTCTGCCTATGTTCATGAACATTCCCGGCGTCAACTACAAGGGCGTTCTGTCTGCCAACGAGTTCCTGACCCGGATCAACCTGATGAAGGCCTACAAGCCCGACTCCGATACCCCCATCATCCACCCCAAGAAGGTGGCCGTGGTGGGCGGCGGCAACGTGGCTATGGACGCTGCCCGCTGCGCCAAGCGCCTGGGTGCCGAGGTATACATCGTCTACCGCCGGGGCATGGAGGAGCTCCCCGCCCGTCGTGAAGAGGTGGAGCATGCCGAGGAAGAGGGCATCATTTTCAAGACCCTCAACAACCCTGTGGAGATCTTTGCCGACGAGAATGACAACGTCAACAAGATCCGCTGTATCAAGATGGAACTGGGCGAGCCTGATGCTTCCGGCCGCCGTCGTCCCATTGAGATCCCCGGCAGTGAGTTCGACATCGATGTGGACTGCGTCATCATGGCTCTGGGCACCAGCCCCAACCCCCTGATCAAGTCCACCACCAAGGGCCTGGAGATCAACAAGAAGGGCGGCATCGTGGTCAACGAGGACGGCCTCACCTCCCGGGAGAATGTCTATGCCGGCGGCGATGCTGTCACCGGCGCGGCTACCGTCATCCTGGCCATGGGCGCCGGCAAGACCGCTGCCAAGGCCATCGACGAGGCTCTGAGCAAGAAGTAAGCCTTTTTAAAGAGAAAAAAGAGACGGACTATGTCCGTCTCTTTTTTTGCGCTCTGCCTGCAGAAATGGAAAAATGGGGATTTGTGTCAAATGATTTCCTGAAACTGGAGAGCTTGTCACTATTTCGAGTGAATTTGTTTCCAAAATGACGTTTACTTTCCCGGTGAAGCCTTGCTACAATCTGGGGCACTGCCGGGCAAGGAGGAAAGTACGATTGGTCCATAACGGCAGGAGGAGGAGAAAATTCCCTCTTATAGTCTGCAAAGACTGCGGGAGATTCTGTATTTGATTGATTTTGAAAGGATGTACTGTTATGAAAAGAATGATTACTTTTGCACTGACACTGTGCCTGATGCTGTCCCTGGCGGCCTGCGGACAGAAGGACTCCGGCAAGCAGGAGACTGCCGACAAGGATCAGACTACGGTGGAAGAACAGGCAAACCAGCCTGCGGAGAACGAAACGGATGCCGCCCAGGACGGTGAGGCGGACGCCCAGCAGGATACCCAGACCATCAACGGTATTGTGAACCGCCTGGATGATTATCTGGTGCTGCTGGATGAGAACGGCGACTATCATATCTTTGATTACGGAGTCGATGTGGATCCCTCTAAGCTGGAAGAAGGGGACAAAGTGATGGTGAATTATAACGGCACGCTGGATGGCGATGAATCTCCGGTGGCTGTGTCCATCGACAAGGTGGTTTCCTGAGAAATGAAAAAGGACAGGACACATTTGTGTCCTGTCCTTTTTGAATATCCAGGTCTCAACCTTCGCCAAAGAACAGCTTCATATCGTCTTCCACAGTACCGATGCCGGAGATCCCGAAGTTCTCCACCAACACCTTGGCCACGTTGGGGCTCAGGAAGGCGGGCAGGGTGGGGCCCAGGTGGATGTTCTTCACCCCCAGGTACAGCAGGGCCAGCAGCACGATGACCGCCTTCTGCTCGTACCAGGCAATGTTGTAGACGATGGGCAGATCGTTGATGTCCTCCAGCCCAAAGACCTCCTTGAGCTTCAGAGCGATCACCGCCAGAGAGTAGGAGTCGTTGCACTGGCCGGCGTCCAGTACCCGGGGAATGCCGCCGATGTCCCCCAGATCCAGCTTGTTGTACTTGTACTTGGCGCAGCCGGCGGTGAGGATCACCGCATCCTGAGGCAGGGCCTTGGCAAACTCCGTATAATACTCCCGGCTCTTGGCACGGCCGTCACAGCCGGCCATGACCACGAACTTCCGGATGGCGCCGGACTTCACCGCTTCCACAATCTTATCAGCCAGGGCGAGCACCTGGGCGTGAGCAAAGCCGCCCACAATTTCGCCTTGCTCGATCTCCTGGGGAGGCGCGCACCGCTTGGCGTGGGCAATGAGGTCGGAGAAGTCCTTTTCCTCCCCGATGCCGCCGGGGATATGCTTGCAGCCGGGATAGCCCGCCGCACCGGTGGTGTACAGGCGATCCTTGTAGCTGTCCTTGGGAGGCACGATGCAGTTGGTGGTCATGAGGATGGGGCCGTGGAAGGATTCAAACTCCTCCTTCTGCTTCCACCAGGCGTTGCCGTAGTTGCCTACAAAATTGGGATACTTCTTGAAGGCGGGGTAGTAGTGAGCAGGCAGCATCTCAGAGTGGGTGTAGACGTCCACGCCGGTGCCCAGGGTCTGCTCAAGGAGCATTTCCAGATCCCGCAGGTCGTGGCCGGAGACCAGAATGCCGGGATTCTTTCCTGCCCCGATGGAGACTTTGGTGATCTCGGGATTGCCGTAGGCTTGGGTATTGGCCTTATCCAGCAGGGCCATGCCAGAGACACCGTGCTTGCCTGTCTCCAGGGTCAGGGCCACCAGATCGTCGGCGGTCAGATTGTCGTCCAGAGTGGCAGCCAGGGCACGCTGCAGGAAGGCGTCCACATCCTCATCGTCCTGCATCAGGGCGTTGGCGTGTTTGGAGTAGGCAGACAGGCCCTTGAGACCGTAGGTGATGAGTTCCCGCAGGGAACGGATGTCCTCGTTCTCCGTGGACAGCACGCCTACGGTTTTTGCTTTTTGCTCCCAGTTGTCGGAGCCATCCCACAAAGCGGCCTGGGGCAGGATGCCGGCGTCCTTGACCCGGGGAAGCAGCTTCTCTTTCACAGCCAGCGTGGTGCGAATGCGCTCCTCAATGGCAGCCTTGTCGAAGTTGGCGTTGGTGATGGTGGTGAAGAGGTTCAGGGTGATGAGGTGGTTGACTTCTCCCTCCACACTCTCCCCCTGGGCCCGCAGAGCCGTGGTGACGGCGGATAAGCCCTTGGTGACATAGACCAGCAGATCCTGCATGGCTGCTACATCCGGCTGCTTGCCGCACACGCCCACGCGGGTGCAGCCGGAGCATCCGGCGGTCTCCTGGCACTGATAGCAAAACATGTTGTGTTCCATTTGTGTTCCTCCATGATCCGTGCGCAAGGGCAGGAGCCCCTGGTCGCAGTATCGGGTGATTGATACGCAGTATAGTATAGATTGTCCAAAAAGTACGTTGTTTTTACAACGAATAACACGGGAAAATCTGGACTTATTGGTCTGAGAACAAGAAGCAAAAAATATCCGCCGCAGGGAAATTACCTGCGGCGGACAGATGGAACACAGTTACAGATCTACCACGGTGACATCGTGACCGGTGGAGGGGAGGAATTTTTCCAGAATATCAGAGGTTTTGAGCTTCAGGCTGCTGGTACAGATGCAGGGGTGGCAGCTCATATACTCCGCCTGATAAACCTCCCGCTCCATGAGAAAGCGGACGGCGTGCCCGGTATCGTTCATAAGGCCCAGCACTGTGGCGGAGCCGGGGGTGCAGTGGAGAAGGTTCCACAGCTCCTCCTCCGGGGCAAAGGACAGACGGGCGGAGCCGATCTGGTGGCTCAGGTCCTTGGTGTGAAAGGGCTTGTCCGGCCCCATGGCCAGCAGATAGAACTGGGTTTTCTGGCGGTTGCACAAAAAGAGGTTCTTGCAGATGGGCATGCCCAGGATCTTGCTGACCTCGGCGCATTTTTCCATATTGTCGGCAGGTTCACTGGACACCCGGTCATAGTCGATCCCCAGCTTTTCCAGCGCTTCAAAAGCTGCTTCCTCCTGGGGAAGCAGCGGGCCCTCCGGACGGGTGTTGTGAAAGAGAGGAGAGATGTCCATGGTTCACGCCTCCGATTGCAGAAGTTTTTCTCCGGCCCGGTAGATATCCCCGGCGCCCACGGTCAAAATCAGGTCTCCGGGCTGGGCGATGGAGCGCAGCTGCTCTGTTACCTTATCCAGGGTGGAGCAGTATACAGACCCCGGGATGTTGCGGCACAGGTCTGCGGAGGAGATCCCCAGGGTGTTTTGTTCCCGGGCGGCAAAGATCTCCGCCAGAATGGCCACGTCCGCCTGCTTCAGTTCCTCCACAAACCGGTCAAAAAGCTTGGCGGTGCGGGTATAGGTATGGGGCTGGAAAGCCAGGATCAGCCGCTTGGGATTCATCTTGCGGGCGGCAGTCATCAGAGCGTGGAGCTCGTCGGGGTGGTGGGCGTAGTCGTCGTATACCTGGGCGCCGTGATAGGTGCCCTTGTACTCAAAGCGGCGCCCGGCGCCTGTAAAGGAGGCCAACCCCTCTTCCACCGCTTTGCCGGGGATCCCCAGCACGAAAGCGGAGCTGGCGGCAGCCAGCGCATCCAGCACGTTATGCCGGCCATAGAGCTGCAGGTCTACGTGGGCGTAGAATTCACCCTGGATCATCACATCAAAGCTGGGGTGGCCGTCCTTTTCCACCAGATTGGCAGCAGTGCAGTCGGCGGGACGATCCAGGCCAAAGGTGAATATTGGACGCCCCAGATCTGCTAGGGCTTCCATAGCACCGTCGTTGTCGGCGTTGGCAATGATGTGCCCTACCGGAGGTACCAGCTGGGCAAACTTACGGAAGGAGTGCTCGATATCCCGCAGATCCTTAAAAAAGTCCAGATGGTCTTCCTCTACATTGAGAATCACCGCCACCGTGGGATAGAAGCTCAGAAAGCTGTTGCAGTACTCGCAGGACTCCATGATGATGGTGTCCCCGTGGCCCACCCGATAGCCGGCGTGGAGCAGGGGCAGTGTTCCGCCGATCATCACCGTGGGATCTGCATGGGCGGCCATAAAGATATGGGTGCACATGGAGGTGGTGGTGGTTTTGCCGTGGGTGCCGGATACACACAGCGCATTGGGATAGCGCTGCATGATGGCGCCCCAGGCCTGGGCCCGCTCGTAGACGGGAATGCCCCGGGCCACGGCGCCTGCAATCTCCGGATTGCCGTCGTGGACGGCGGCAGTGCGGATCACCAGGTCACAGTCCCCCTGGTTGTCGGCGTTGTGGCCGATGGAGACGGGGATCCCCATGGAGCGCAGGTGCTTGACGGTGTCGCTGTCAGTCATGTCGGAGCCCTGAACCCGCAGGCCCATACCCTGAAGGACCTCCGCCAGAGGGCACATGGATACACCGCCGATGCCCACCAGATGCGCCCGCTTTCCGGGAACCAGATAGTCGCGGATGGGATTGGGATTGTTCATCATGAAGCGGAACTTCCTTTCAAAGCACTTGCCGCGTTGCAAAGACGGCCAATGCGTTGTATAATCATTAAGCAATTTATTATAGTACGGAAAAAAGAGAAATGCAACCGAAATGAGGGGGATGATGTCTTGAAAATTCCAGAATCTGCTGACCGGGTCATGGAAGTGCTGGAGTCGGCAGGACATCAGGCATGGTGTGTGGGTGGCTGCGTGCGGGACAGCCTCCTGGGGAGGGTACCGGAGGATTGGGATATTACCACCGACGCCCTGCCGGAGGAGACCCTGGACCTCTTCGGAGAGCAGGCAGTCCCCACGGGACTTCGCCACGGCACCATCACTGTGCGGACAAAGACCGGCGCCATCGAGGTGACTACCTTCCGGGTAGACGGCGCGTACCGGGATCACAGGCGGCCGGAATCTGTTTGCTTTACCCGCTCCCTGGAGGAGGATCTGCGGCGGCGGGACTTCACCATCAATGCCATGGCAGCGGATCGCCGGGGAGAGCTGCGGGATCCCTTTGGAGGGAGAGACGACCTGCGGCGGCGGATACTGCGGTGTGTGGGTGAGCCCGGGCAGCGCTTTGGCGAGGACGCTTTGCGGATCCTCCGGGGCATGCGGTTTGCGGCTGTGTTGGGATTTCCTATTGAGGATCGCACGGCCGAGGGGCTGCACGCGTGCCGGGAATTGCTGGGGGAGATCGCCCCGGAGCGTATCTGGAAGGAGCTGCTGGGACTGCTGACAGGAGTGGATGCTGCCGCTGTGCTGCGGAGATTTCCCGATGTAGTGGGGGTGTTCTGGCCGGAGATTTCCCGGATGGTAGGGTTTCCACAGAACAATGTCCACCACTGCTACGATGTGTGGGAGCATACCCTTCATGCTCTGGACGCTGTGCCTCCGGAGCCGGAATTGCGGCTGACCATGCTCCTTCATGATATTGGAAAGCCAAAATGCTTTACAGAAGATGCGGAGGGGAACAGCCATTTCCACGGACATCCCGCAGTGAGCGCCGCCATGGCAGAGGAGATGCTCCGGCGCCTGCGGGCGGACAACGCCACCCGGGAGACAGTGGTACGGCTGGTAGCGTGGCATGACCGGAATATCCCCCGCACAGAGGAGGGCGTGGCCAAAGCCTTGGGAGAGCTGGGGGAGCGGGATCTGCGGCGGCTTTTCCAGGTGAAGCGGGCGGACAATCTGGCCCAGGCTCCGGCATTTCGGGCTACCCAGGCGGAGATCGATAAGGCCCAGGCCATCCTGGATCACCTGCTGGCTGAGAATGCCTGTGTTTCTTTAAAGCAACTATCTGTAAAGGGGAATGACTTGCTTGGTATTGGACTGACCGGTAGAGCCGTGGGGAAGATGCTGCAAGCGCTTTTGACAGCAGTCATGGAGGGGAATGTCCCCAATTCCCGGGATGCACTGCTGGATCTGGCACGGGAACTGTCCAAGCCGTGCCCGGAGCAGGCGTCAGCCTATTCTGCCGGCGAATCTCTGTGACGAGCCTTTATCAAAAGACGAATGAATGGAACAGGCGCCCCGCACCGGGAAATGGTGCGGGGCGTTTTTACACGATATCAGGCAGCTGGCACAGGTCGTGGATGATGTAGTCAATGCGGAGATCTGCCGGAGCGGGAAGCTTGCACGGATTGAACCAGCAGCAGGGAAGTGAGGCGTTGTTGGCACCTCGGATGTCGGTAGCCAGGGAGTCTCCAATCACCAAGACATTTTGATGGTTTGTTCCGGGGATCCGGGAGAGCGCATAGTCATAGTAGGCTTTGTCGGGCTTGGAAGCGCCGGCCTCCTCCGAAATAAACGCATCGGTAATAAGATGGGCGAACACACTGCCCTGCAGGCGGCTGCGCTGGACGGAGGCCACGGCGTTGGTGGCGATGTAAAGCCGGTGGCCGCGGTTTACCAAAAGACGGCATACCTCTTCTGCGTGGGGAAGCGGATAGACCCCGGAGCCCAGTGCTGCCAGATAGTCCCGGTTGGCTGCGGCGGGATCCCGATCCAGTCCCAGCGCCCGGAAAAACCGAACAAACCGCTCCAACGTGACGAATTCCTTGGTAACTTCTCCCCGGTCGAAGGCGTCCCATAGGACCCGGTTGATGTCGTGATAAATCTGCCGCACTTCCGGAGTGTCAGGGACGTCGTGGGCGCGGCACATGGCGGAAAAGGCCTGGCTGGAGGCCTTGGGAAAGTCGAAAAGGGTATCGTCGGCATCAAACAGCAGATAGGGAAACCGCATGGAACCGTCAACTCCTTAGTCTATGATGGGATGTTTTATTCTAGCATCTTTTTCCCCGCCGGGCAATCACGCGTTGGGTGTGCCGCCCATAAGATAGTGCGAGGGGGGATATGGATGGGTAAATGTTTTGGCGTGATCGGAGGCGACCGGCGTCAGGCGGAACTGGCCCGATTACTGGAGGCTGACGGATATCAGGTTCAGACATATGGACTGGAGGCCTGGCGGGGGAACGGTGTTTCTCTGGAGCAGGCGGCGTCCGCGGAGGTCATCATACTGCCGCTGCCTTTGTGCAAGGGCGACGGCGTTCTCAACTGCCCGGATGCACCGGTGCCCACGGCAGAGCTTTTTCGCCTGCTGACGCCCCGACAGCTGGTACTGGCTGGACAGGTTTTGCCGGGACAGCAGAAAGAGGCCGAGGAGCGGGGGCTAACCCTTGTGGATTACTTTCGGCGGGAGGAAGTGACAGTTGCCAATGCCGCCATTACTGCGGAAGCCGCTCTTCAGGTGGCTATGGAGCATCTGGATCGGACGCTGCTGGGAACGGACTGCCTGGTGTTGGGCTTTGGGCGCATCGGAAAACTGCTGTCTTTCCGGCTCCATGGGCTGGGGGTGAAGGTGACGGCGGCGGCCCGCAAGCCGGAAGATCGGGCCTGGATCCGTGCTTTCGGCTGGAAGTCCCTGGACATCAGAAACTTGGATGGCGAGCTTACCCCCTTTGGGGCCGTGTTCAACACGGTACCCTCTCCGATCCTGGAGAAAGACCTGCTGGCCCAGCTTCCGGCGGAGTGTGTATGCGTGGATCTGGCGTCTCACCCGGGTATTGATATCCACGCCGCTCAATCGCTGGGGCTGGATGCAGTCTGGGCGCGGTCTTTGCCCGGCCGGTTGGCTCCCGCGGCGGCGGCAGCGGTACTTCGGGATGCGGTCTATTACATTTTAAAAGAACGAGGTGACCCTGTGTGAGAAAGGAACGGGTGGGATTCGCGGTATGCGGATCCTTTTGTACCCATCAGCAGGTGTTGAAAGCACTGGAGGCGCTGGTGGAGGAGTATGAGACGGTGATCCCCATCGTCTCGGAAAACGCTGCGTTCACCGATACACGGTTTGGAACCTCCGATGCCCTGATGGAGCGGCTGGAGGAATTGACAGGCCATGAGGTTCTGTGCGACATTCCGTCGGTGGAGCCTATCGGCCCCAAGGGACTGCTGGATATCCTGGTGGTGGCGCCTGCCACAGGCAATACGGTGGCAAAGCTGGCAGCGGGAATCACAGATACTGCCGTTACCATGGCAGTAAAGGCCCATCTGCGCAATGGCCGGCCTGTGGTGATCGCCTTAGCCAGCAACGACGGCCTGGCGGCGGGAGCTCGGAACATCGGAGAGCTGCTGGTGCGGCGAAACTACTATTTCGTCCCCTTTGGCCAGGATAACCCAGTGGGAAAACCCTCCTCACTGGTGGCGGATTTTTCCCGGATTCCGGAGACCGTGGATGCGGCGCTGCGGGGAGAGCAGCTTCAACCGGTACTACTATAATATAATAGATAAAAACAGTGTGCCCAGGGGGAAGGTGCGTTTCGTATCTGCTCCCTGGGTTTCCTTAATGGGAAAGAAACGCGATTGTTGGAATTGCTTATGGAAATTTTCATAAAGCTATGTTATGATGACCAAAAACACGTCCCTGACTTTGTGAGGGACGGAGAGAGAAAGGATTTTTGAGGTATGTGTCAGCCTTATGTCATTTTAACAGAGTCTTCCTGCGACCTGACACCGGAACTGGTGGAGCAGGCCGGGGTGGAAGTGCTGCCGCTGTCCTTTACCATTGACGGCAAGAATTACCCGCATTACCCGGATGGGCGGGAATACCCCCTGGATCAGTTTTACAACCGGATGAAGGAAGGGGCGGTGGCAGTCACCGCTGCTGCCAATGTAGCCGAGCTGTCGGATGGAATGGAAGCGCACCTGCGTCAGGGGAAAGACGTGCTCTTCCTCTGTTTTTCCTCCGGCCTTTCCAGCACTCGGGATGCCTGCGCCATTGCGGCGGGGGAACTTCAGGAGAAGTATCCCGATCGAAAGATCTATACGGTGGATACACTGGCGGCTTCCGGCGGGCAGGGACTGTTGGTGCTGCTGGCAGGCAGAAAGCGGCTTACGGGTGCCACGATTGAGGAAGTGCGCGACTTTGCCGAGCAGATCAAGCTTCATATCGGACACTGGTTTACCGTGGATAGCCTGACTTATCTCAAGCGGGGCGGACGCGTTTCTCCTGCTGCGGCTGCGGTGGGGACTATGTTGAACATCAAACCGGTGCTGCATGTGGACAACGAGGGACATTTGATCCCGGTGGAGAAAGTCCGGGGAAGAAAGGCTGCCATTCGGGCGCTGTTCCGCCATATGGAGGAGACAGCCATTCCCAATCAGGAGACGGTACTGGTGTGCCATACCTGCTGCCGGGAAGAGGCGGAGGGATTGCGGGATCTGGTACAGGAACGCTTCTCACCCAAGGAGATTCTGATTACGGATGTAGGACCCATCATTGGAGCCCATACAGGCCCCGGCCTGATGGCACTGTTCTTCGTGGCCAAAGAGCGCTGATTTTAGCTGAATCTTTCTCGCCTATAGAATGTATATAGATTGTACTGACCTCCGCAGGGAACCCTGTCCGTTCCTTGCGGAGGTTTGTTGATTAAAAACTGCCGGTAAAAAGTAAAAATGACGAAAGAGATGGAAAAGAATAGAAAAATCAATAAGAACAACTTATACTTATTATATGGCTATTAACCAAACTGCAAGAGAAAAGGCCAATCAGCGCCACTTTTGGAGGAGAGATAGAAAAAGTAAACAAATAGTGTAATGTAGGGTTGACTTTCCACGGTTTGTTTGGTATTCTAACAAAGCTGTCGGCGCGGTGGTGACTGCGCCAGAGAGTGGGAAGAAAAAGCCACTTGACAGCGGCCACGAGATGTGGTAACCTAATCAGGTTACCGCAGATGACCGGAAAGCGAAAGTTCAGAACTTCAAGAAAAAAGTTCTTGACAAAGCTTTGTGAGTGTGGTAACTTTAAAAAGTTGCTGATCACGGAATCGCGAAACAAAAAGTCAAAACTTCTGAAAAAAGTTCTTGACAAAAAGCGACTTCTGTGGTAAAGTAATCATCACCGCCGGAAGCGGCGTGTACCTTGTAAATTAAACAACGTAA
>UMIY01014315.1_pt1 | contig 32452 bp, 32 predicted proteins | sample 1965921 | NCBI WGS metagenome assembly UMIY01 (sample SAMEA4836134, study PRJEB28245) | human gut metagenome | biome: gut microbiome; material: fecal sample | place: Denmark | collected 2008
GCTCCGTGGAGGTCATTCTGGATCTGACGGAGGGGGAGCCCGTAGCGGTGGAGATCTTTATCCGGGGAGAGGCCTGGGCGGCGGCGGACTATGTCCGTGACCCGGTGCGCTACGGTGCCACGCCCCAGGCCATTGCCTATATTCAGGGCACCCGCCGTCCGGCGGAGGATATCCGTACCCTGATCCGGGAGAACCTGGGGGAGCTGGACAGCCTGGACCTGGTGACGGGGGACAGAGCGCTGGAACAGCGCCTTCGGACTACCCTGAGACGGGACGTACCGGATCTGTACATCACCTCCTCCGTTCCCGGCCTCATTGAACTCTCCCACCGGGACGGCGGCAAGCACTCCGGCGTCCGGTTCGTGGCGGAGCGGCTGGGGATTCCCGCTGGGGCGGTGGCGGCTTTCGGAGATGGGGACAATGACGTGGATCTTTTGACCTGGGCGGGCTGCGGCATTGCCGTGGCCAACGCCACCCCCGCCTGCCTGGCGGCGGCGGACGCCGTCACCCGGGACCACCGGGAAAACGGCGTGGCCTGGGGGATCCGGGAGATTTTGCACCTGTAATTTACAACAAGCCGGAGGGCGTCCCCTCCGGCTTGTTCCTTGTCAGTAGGGGTATTCATACTCAAAGGAGGCGCTGTCGCACTTTAGGTCAAAAAGGGGCCGTCCCCCCAGGGTACAGCGGTAGGCCGCCCGGCAGGAGAGCCCTTCCCGGACGGTGCGTTCCATAGCGCCGCACACCGGAGCTACCAGGGGCACGGCCCGGTGCTGGATCAGCCGGGCTGTCAGCACCAGCTCCCGCTGGCGCACGGTGACGGCTCCGCATCCGACCTCCTCTGCCCGGGCTCCCAGATAGGTTCCCAGCCGGTACTGCTGCCCTTGGATCTGCACCACGCCGATCACGCCGGTGAAGCGCACGCTGCCCAGGGGGATTTCTGCAACACAGAGCATCAGCGCTCCGCCGGGAAAGAAACACTGCGTCCAGAGGTAGTGACGGGGAAAGGAGCGTCCCCGGTCCCCCTCCAGATAGCCCCGGCCCTGGTGAAAGTTGTAGGCGGTGCCATTGACGGAGATGCTGCCTTCCACGGTGTGCTCCATGCTGGAGAGGATGTGGCGGCACTCCAGAAAGGGGACAAACCGGAACGGCCCCATGATGTCTCCGCCGATGGGGGAGAGGGGGCCGAAGGTCAGTTCTCCCTCCGCCTCCAGCCCCTCATCCCGAAGCCGCAGACGGATGCCCCTGGGAGAGAACAGGCTCTCTCCCAGGGCCATGCGGGGCCCCGGCCCCCGGCCGTGGACCCGGGAGGGGGGATAGGGAACGCACCAGGCCCCCTGGGGTGTGATGAGCTGGACGGAGCCTGTGACCTGATTTCCTGCGGCGTGGACTGCCGGGATCAGGGCCAGGCTGTGTTGGTCGGACTGGCACTTGAAGTACCATCCTGAAAATTTGTTATACAAAAAAAGCGCTCCTCTCCGGAAAGATTTCCTGCTAAGAGGATGCCCTGCCGGGGCCTGACTGATACCGGGCAGCTTTGTGTTTGTCAGGCCCGCGGGAATGTGGTATGATGGCGTCAGGAAATGATCTGCGCCCCATGGAGGAGTGAGAGTATGAAGCGCTGTTTTATTTTTGCTGCCGGAACTTTTTTCGGCCTGCGGGAGCGGCCGGTGCCCGGAGATCTGGTGATCGCCGCCGACGCGGGGTACCGCGTCTGTCAGACGGCAGATGTGGTGCCGGATGTGATCCTGGGGGATTTTGACTCCATGGAGGCTCCAAAGGCAGGGGACCGGATCGTTCGGCTCCCGGTGGAGAAGGACGATACGGACACCCTGGCGGCGGTGAAGCTGGGACTGGAGCGTGGCTGTACGGACTTTTACCTCTACGGCGGCACCGGCGGCAAGCGCCTGGATCACACCCTGGCCAATCTCCAGACGTTGCTGTACCTGCGCCGCCGGGGAGCCCGGGGGTACCTGTATGACGACGAATTTGTCTGGACCGCTCTGGAAAATGAGTCCCTCACCGTGGAAAAGACGGTGGAGTGGGGCCTTTTGTCGGTTTTCTGCCTGGGAGACCGGGCCGAGGGGGTTTACGAGTCCGGCGTCCAGTACCCGCTGACCGATGCCGTGCTGACGGCGGAATTCCCTCTGGGGGTCAGCAACCACATTCTGGAAGATACGGCCCGGATCCGGGTGAATCGGGGGGCTCTGGCGGTGGGCTGGCAGCTGCCGCCCCTGTAAAACGCTATCTTTTAATTAGAATAGCGAAATCCACAACCGCAGGTTGCGGCGGGTGCGGTTTTATTGTATAATAAGCAGAGGAAAGGTTGACCTTTCCGGCGCTTTGGAATTCAGACCGTGGGACCGGTACGGGCACGGCAGTTTTTGGAGGTAGTATGCCATGGCGACATTCACCGTAAACGGCCGCAGTGTGACGGTCGAACGAAATCAGAAGCTGCTGCGTTTCCTGCGGGACACCCTGCACCTGACCAGCGTGAAGGACGGCTGCAGCGAGGGAGCCTGCGGCACCTGTACGGTCCTCATCGACGGCAAGCCCACCCGGGCCTGCATCCCCCAGACTGACAAGCTGGAGGGAAAGACCGTGGTAACGGTAGAGGGCCTCAGCGACTTTGAAAAGGATGTTTATACCTATGCCTTCGGCCACGCAGGCGCTGTGCAGTGCGGCTTCTGCATTCCGGGCATGGTGATGTGCGCCAAGGGCCTGCTGGACCAGAATCCCAACCCCACCCGGGAGGAGGCGGCCTTTGCCATCCGCAACAACATCTGCCGCTGCACCGGATATGTGAAGATCATCGATGCCATTTTACTCTCGGCGGAGCTCTTCCGGGCCGGAAAGGTCCCGGAGGCCCCCAAGGACTGGTCCCTGGGTCAACGGGTGCCGAGAGTGGACGTGAAGGAAAAGGTCACCGGCACCGGCATCTATCCCGACGACGTGTACCTGGACGGCATGATCTATGCCAGCGCCGTCCGCAGTGCCTATCCCCGTGCCCGGGTGCTGGCCATCCACGCAGAGGAAGCCCGGGCCCTGCCCGGCGTGGTGGGGGTCTACACCACGGAGGATATTCCGGGGCAGAACAAGGTGGGTCACCTGAAAAAGGACTGGGACACCATGATCGCCGTGGGGGACATCACCCATTACTTGGGTGACGCCATCTGCATCGTGGCGGCGGAAACCCCGGAGATCCTGGCCCAGGCCAAGGCCCTGGTGAAGGTGGACTATGAGGAGCTGCCCATGGTTCGCAGTCCCCGGGAAGCCATGCTGCCGGACGCACCTCTGGTACACCGGGAGGGGAACCTCCTGGCCCACAAGCACATCCAGCGGGGCAACCCGGCGGAGGCCATCGCCAAGTCCAAGCATGTTTTGACCCAGCATTTCTCCACGCCCTGGACGGAGCACGCCTTTCTGGAGCCGGAGTGTGCCGTGGCCTATCCCGACGGGGACGGCGTCATGGTTCTCTCCACGGACCAGGGTGCTTATGATACCCAGCATGAGATCATGGGGATGCTGGGGCTTCCGGCGGAACTGGTGAAGGTGCGCAACTGCCTGGTGGGCGGCGGCTTCGGCGGCAAGGAGGATGTGACCGTCCAGCACCACGCGGCGCTGGTGGCATACCTTGCCAAGCGCCCGGTCAAGGTGAAGCTCACCCGGGCGGAGAGCATTTTGATCCATCCCAAGCGCCACCCCATGGAGATGGAGTTCTCCATCGGCTGTGACGAAAACGGCATCATCCAGGGCGTGGCGGCGGAGGTCATCGCCGACACCGGCGCTTACGCCTCTTTGGGCGGCCCGGTGCTGGAGCGTGCCTGCACCCACGCCGCGGGACCCTATAACTACCAGAATTTCGAGATCGACGGCTGGGCTTATTACACCAACAATCCCCCCGCCGGTGCCTTCCGGGGTTTCGGCGTCACCCAGACCTGCTTCTGCATTGAAAGTCTCCTGAACCAGATGGCGGATATCGTGGGCATCACCCCCTGGGAGATCCGCTACCGCAACGCCATTCGTCCCGGGCAGGAGCTGCCCAACGGCCAGATCGTGGACAATTCCACCGGCCTGGTGGAGACGCTGGAGGCTGTGAAGCCCTATGTGGATGCCAACAAGTATGTGGGCCTGGCCTGCGCCATGAAGAACGCCGGCGTGGGCGTGGGTATCCCCGATACCGGGCGGGTTCGCCTGGCGGTGGAGGACGGCAAGGTCCATATCTTTGCCGGTGCCTCCTGCATCGGCCAGGGCCTGGGCACCGTCCTCACCCAGATGGTCTTTGACCAGACGGGCATTGACCCGGATCACATCGTCTACGAGCGGTCCAATACCTATTGTGCACCGGACTCCGGCACTACCTCCGGCTCCCGCCAGACCCTCTTTACCGGCGAGGCCTGCCGCCGGGCCTGCCAGGACCTGAAAGCCGCCATGGCGGAGGGGGGCCTGGATGCCCTGAATGGCCGGGAGTTCTACGCCGAGTACCTGGGCAAGACGGATCCCCTGGGTGCTCCGGTGCCCAATCCGGTGAGCCACATCGCCTACGGCTACGCCACCCAGGTGTGCATCCTGGACGAGGACGGCCGCATCAAGCAGATGGTAGCGGCCCATGACGTGGGCAAGGCGGTGAACCCCCTGTCCATCGAGGGCCAGATCGAGGGCGGCGTGGTCATGTCCATGGGCTTTGCCCTGACGGAGCGCTACCCCCTCCAGGACTGCAAGCCCACCGCCAAGTACGGTACCCTGGGTCTCTTCCGGGCCAACCAGATCCCGGAGATCACCCCCATCGTGGTGGAGAAAGAGGGACTGAACGTGGCCTGCGGTGCCATCGGCATCGGTGAGATCACCTCCATCCCCACAGCACCTGCCATCGCGGACGCCTATTACCGCTACGACGGCAAGTTCCGCACCAGCCTCCCGCTGGAGGGAACGCCCTACAGCCGCAAATAACATGATCCCTGGGGGAGCGGAGGTCCGCTCTCCCAGGGAAATCATTCCTTACTTATTCCGTGTGCATCAGGGCCCGCAGGGCCTCCGGCGTGTCCACGTCGGTGAGCTCCGCCTCGGGTGCTTCCACTAAGAGGAGTTCTTCCTCGTGGCGGCGGATGACGGTGTTGCCGCCGTGATCCCCCTGCAGCTCCAAAAGCTCCGGGAAAAACCGGGCGGGGAAGATGCAGGGATTGCCCCGGACGCCGCCGTGACTCAGGGCCGCCAGCTTGTCCGGCCGGCGCCGCCAGCAGTCCACCAGATGGGCGATGCTCTCCCGGCGCAGCAGGGGCTGGTCGCTGACCTGAAAGAGGACGGCGTCGCAGTCCCGCAGGGCCGTGAGCCCCAGGGCAATGGTGCGGCTGATGCCCTCCTCCGGGGCGTCGTTGTGGATGGCGGCAAAGTGGAATTCCCCGGCAAGGCGCATGATCTCCGGGTACTGGGTCACCACCACCACCGTTTCAAATTTTTCGGAGGGTACCGCCTCCAGGGCCCGCAGGATCAGGCTCCGGCCGTCCAGGGGTGCGGAGAGCTTGTTTTCCCCAAACCGCCGGGCATTTCCGGCAGCCATGAGGACGCAGCCCAGCTTCGGCGCGTGTTCCATGTGCATCACCTCATATCGTTTAGTATATCCGCATCCCGCCGTTCCAGTCAACGGCCGGGAGCGGAAGTTTAGAAAGAAAGAAGGAGGCTTGCCTCATGAGCAAAAGCGTCGGCAAGAGTGTCATCCGGGTAGATGCCTATGAGAAGGCCACAGGCCGTGCCAAGTATACGGACGACCTTTGTGACCGCAGCGCCCTGGTGGCCAAGATCTGCCATTCCACCATCGCCCACGGCTATGTCAAGTCCATCGACACTTCCGCGGCGGAGGCCATTCCCGGCGTGGTGAAAGTCCTCACCTGCTTCGATGTGCCGGATATCCCCTTCCCCACGGCAGGCCATCCCTGGTCCACAGATCCCGCCCATCAGGATGTGGCGGACCGCCTGCTGATGAACCGCCATGTCCGCTACTATGGCGACGAGGTGGCGGCAGTCATCGCTGAGGACGAAGTGGCCGCCATGCAGGGCGTACGGGCCCTGAAAGTGGAGTACGAGGAGCTGCCCTTTGTGCTGGACGTGCAGGAGGCCATGGCCGACGGCGCTCCCCAGCTCCACGAGAAGTACCAAAACAACATCCTGGCTCATACGGATATCCGCAGGGGCAACTACGAGGCCGCCCGCCAGGAGCCGGGCCTCATCAAGGTGGAGGGCTGGTACGACACCCCCACGGTGCAGCACTGCCACATTGAAAACCACGGCTGCTTTGCCTATATGGAGGCCGGCCGGGTGGTGGTGGTGACCTCCACCCAGATCCCCCACATCGTCCGCCGTGTGGTGGGCCAGGCACTGGGAATCCCCTGGGGCAAGGTCCGCATCATCAAGCCCTACATCGGCGGCGGCTTCGGCAACAAGCAGGACGCGCTGTACGAGCCGCTGTGCGCCTGGCTTTCCACCCAGGTGGGCGGCCGTCTGGTGAAGCTGGAGTGCACCCGGGAGGAGACCTTTGTCTCCAACCGCGTCCGCCACGCCATCCGCACCCATATCATCTCCTATGTCCGCAAGGACGGTACATTGGTTGCCCGGAAGTTCGAGGCTTTCTCCAACCAGGGAGCCTACGCCTCCCACGGCCACGGCATCGTGGCCAAGGGCATGGGCGCCTTCCCCCAGCTCTACCCCTGCGACAATCTGGAGTGTGACTGCTGGACGGTATTCACCAACCGGCCCTCCGCGGGCGCCATGCGGGGCTACGGCATCCCTCAGGCCATGTTTGCGGGAGAGTGCCACATCGATGATATCTGCAAGGCAATCGGCATGGAGCCGGAGGCCTTCCGCCGTAAGAATCTGATGCCTGTGGGGTATACGGATCCCTTCTCCAAGAACGAGCTTTACAGCGACACCTTCAACCAGTGCCTGGACAAGGGCATGGAACTGCTGGACTACCGCCGCAAGTACGAGCTCTACAAGAACCAGACCGGTCCCATCCGCCGTGGTGTGGGTATGGCGGTGTTCTGGTACAATACCGCCGTGTGGCCCATCTCTCTGGAGTCCTCCTCCTGCCGCATGGTGGTCAATCAGGACGGCTCCCTCCAGTTCCAGACCGGTGAGACGGAGATCGGCCAAGGCTGCGATACTGCCTATTCCCAGATGGTGGCGGATGCGGTGGGCGTGCCCCTCTCCGATGTCCACGTGGTCTCCTCCCAGGATACCGACGTGACGCCCTACGGCACCGGCGCCTACGCCTCCCGCCAGACCTACATCGGCGGCTTCTCCATCATCCAGACTGCCAAGGCCCTGCGGGAGCGGATCCTGGACATTGCCCACGAGCAGACCCGGATGCCGGTTTCCAACCTGGACCTGGTGGACGGCCAGATCGTCCGCAAGAGCGACGGCCGGGTCCTCAAATCCCTGGGCGACCTGGCTACCGAGAGCCTGTACTCCCTGGAGCACAGCCAGCACATCACCGCTGAGACCACGGCCCAGATCAAGTCCAACGCCTACTCCTTCGGCTGCTCCTTTGCCGAGGTGGAAGTGGATATCCCCATGTGCAAGGTGAAGCTTTTGAACATCGTCAACGTCCACGACTGCGGCACCCTCATCAACCCCGCTCTGGCGGAGGCTCAGGTCCACGGCGGCATGTCCATGGGCATTGGCTACGGTCTTTCCGAGGAGCTGAAGTTCGACGAGAAGACCGGCAAGCCCCTGAACAACAACCTCCTGGACTACAAGCTCTCCACCTTTATGGACCATCCCACGCTGCAGGCGGCTTTTGTGGAGAATGCGGAGCCTACTTCGCCTTACGGCACCAAAGCCCTGGGCGAGCCCCCGGCCTGTTCTCCTGCCCCTGCCATCCGCAACGCCATTTTGAACGCCACCGGCGTCGCCTTTGACGCCTGCCCCATCACGCCTCACGTCCTCTACCGCAAGTTCAAAGAGGCGGGGCTCATCGAGGAATAAAGGAGGGAACCACCTATGTATGATATGAAAGCATTGTATCAGGCTGCCAGTGTGGCCGACGCCGTGGCCCTCCGCCTGGCCCATCCCGAGGCCCAGATCATCGCCGGCGGATCCGACGTGCTGGTACAGATGCGGGAGGGCAAACGGGCCGGCAAGGAGCTCATCTCTATCTACGGCCTTGACGAACTCCGGGGCGTGAAGATGGAGGAGGACGGCACCCTTCGCATCGGCTCCCTCACCAGCTTCTCCCACATCACCCGGGATCCTCTGATTCGGCAGTACATCAATGTCCTGGGAGAAGCGGTGGACCAGGTGGGCGGCCCCCAGATCCGCACCATCGGCACCATCGGCGGCAATACCTGCAACGGTGTCACCTCCGCCGACTCTGCCTCCACTCTCCACGCCTATGACGCCATTGTGGAGCTGACGGGCCCTGAGGGCATCCGCCGCCAGCCCATCCACGACTTCTACATCAAGGCCGGCAAGGTGGACATCCGGGACGGCGAGATCCAGACTGCCATCCTCATTCCAAAAGACAGCTATCTTGATACTTTTGGCCACTATATTAAATATGCCATGCGCAATGCCATGGACATCGCCACCCTGGGCACGTCCGTCAACGTCCGCCTCTCCGCCGATAAAAAGACGGTGGAGCGGGCCAGAGTGGCCTTCGGCGTAGCGGGCCCCGTGCCCCTGCGGGCAGCCACGGCAGAGGCGCTGGCAGCCGGCCAGCCGGTCTCCATGGACCTGGCGGAGCGCTTTGCCCAGGCCGTGAAAGAAGACATCAATCCCCGGGACTCTTGGCGTGCTGCCAAGGATTTCCGGATGCACATCGCGGTGGAGAGCGCCAAGCGGGCCTTTATCGAAGCGGTGAAACTGGCGGGAGGTGAGCTCTAATGGCACATGAGATGCAGTATCAGACGGTCCATTTCACCCTCAACGGCAAGGCCACGGAGCGGACGGTGGATGTCCGGGCCAGCCTGACGGATATGCTGCGCAACGACTACCGCATGACCAGCGTGAAAAAGGGCTGTGAGGTAGGCGAGTGCGGCGCCTGTACCGTCATCATCGATGGGGAGGCCTTCAACTCCTGCATTTACCTGGCCGTCTGGGCGGAGGGCAAGCACATCACCACCCTGGAGGGGCTCCTGGGCCCCAACGGCGAGCTCAGCGATATCCAGCAGGCTTTTGTGGAGGAGGCGGCCATCCAGTGCGGCTTCTGCACGCCGGGCTTTATCCTTACCGCCTGGGAGATCCTGGAGAGCGGGAAGGAGTACACCGATGCGGAGCTGCGCAAGCTCCTCTCCGGCCACCTTTGCCGCTGCACGGGGTATGAAAATATCCTGCGGGCTGTGAAAAAGACCATGTACCGCCGTCTGGGCAAGACCTGGGCGGAATAAGAAAGTCACCCTGCGGGCCTGCGCCAAACGGCGCGGGCCCGTGTTTTTTACCAGAAAATAGGTGTATAACAAACCCGATTTCCGATACCGGGAGGCGTGGTTTTATTTGACGCTGATAAAAAAACGAGGTATAATAAAAATACCAAAGGAGGGATTTCTATGAAGACCATCATTACCATCGGTCGGCAGTTTGGCAGCGGCGGCAAGGAAGTCGGCATCCGCGTGGCCAAGGAGCTGGGCATCCCGTTTTATGATAAAGAACTTCTCCAGGAAGCAGCGAAGAAGAGCGGCCTGTGCGAGAAGATTTTTGAAAATTTTGACGAGCGTCCCAAGAGCCTGCTGTACTCCATCGCCATGGACTCCTATATGTTTGCTCTGCCCGGCACCGGCGCCGGGGACTCCCTGGAGCAGCAGGTGTACCTGGCTACTTTTGATACCATCCGCCACATTGCCGATCAGGGCCCCTGCGTCATCATCGGCCGCTGTGCGGACTATGCCCTGGCGGATAACCCCAACCACCTGAGCATTTTCATTCACGCCCCCATGGACGTGCGCATCGCCCGGGTAGCCAAGCGGCAGAACGTCACGCCGGAAAAGGCCCGTCAAATCATCATCAAGACCGACAAGCGCCGTGCGTCTTACTATGAGTATTACTCCTCCCAGAAGTGGGGCGCCGTGGAGAGCTATGATTTCTGCATGGACTCCAGCTATCTGGGCCTGGGCGGCACGGTGGAGCTGATCCGTGCCATGGTGGAGCACAAGGAGCATCCTGTGCCCAGCCCCACCGAGGAAGATCCCACCCAGTCCGGCAAGTAACGCATGAAAAAGGAAGCGGATCGCATCGCGATCCGCTTCCTTTTTTTATTCCTTTTCCAGGTCCCGGTAAAACCCGAAGGCCGCTTCAAAGCGGCTCTGGCTGTAGGATTGTACGTCTGCACAGTACGCGTCGTAGGCTCCCAGCAGCCGCTGGGCCTGCTCGGTCAGCACGGCGCCGCCCCCGTGCTGGCCGCCGATGGTGGAGGCGAGAAGCTTGCAGCCGAAGACACCCTCAGCGGTGCGGATGATTCGCCAGGCCTTGGAGTAGGCCATCCCCATGGAGGCCGCCGCCGCCCGCAGGGAGTGGTGCTCCTCCACCCGGTGGAGAAGCGTGGCGATACCCGGGCCGAAGCAGCGCTGATTGTCGTCGGTGTAGAGCCGTACCGTCAGCTTCAAATGCAGATCCTTGTCCATGCCTGCTCCTCCTTTACTGGGCCAGCGTCAGCTGGCCGTTTTTCACGGTGTAGACCGTCACCAGCGGCGCCTGGCCATCGCCCTGGGTCCAGTCGGCGATTTCCCGGCGCACCAGCACCAAATTTCCGCTGTCGTCCGGCGCGTAATAGTCGGTGTAATCCACACCGTTTTCGTAATGGTATTGGGATACGACCTCCTGTGCCTGGGCATCCACGGAGGCACCCTGGAGGCACAGTGCGTAACGGTAAGAGTTGCTGCCGCTGTCCCAGAGCCAGTAGTAGTGGGGGACGGTGTTGCTGGCGGGGATCCAGCCGAAGAGATCCAGATCGCCGCTGCCGTCAAAGTTCAGATCCTCCACGGACATCGCCTCTTCCGCAGACCAGCACTGGGTGTAGCCGGTGTCGATGCCGTCCACGCCGTCCGCATCAATGGCTTCCTGGACGGAAATCGTCTGGAGCAGGGTGTTCCCCTCATATACCCGGACCTCCCGGATGCCCCACTGATCCATGTCGGCCCTCTGCTTGCCTATGGCGCACAGTGTCAGCACCCGTCCGCCGTCCACACTGGCCTCCAAGGTGGAGAGAACGTGATCTTCCGTTTTGTCCGGTTCCGCGCTCTCTTCCGGCACCTGAACGGGGGTGTCGGACGGCGCAGTGTTTTCCGGGGCGGCTTCCTGTGTCGGCTGGGAAGCTGTCTCCGTCTTTCCGGAATCGTTCCCGCCGCATCCGGACAGCAGCAGGACTGTTGCCAGGGCCAGTGCTGTCAGGTTTCGTTTCACAGGCCGATCCCTCCTTTTTCACCATGGGAAAATGTTTGCAGGCCGATTATATCATGTCCATCCTGTCTTTGCAAATGCCGGGGGCTGTGGTAGAATAAACGGGAACCCATCACCCGGACAGGGGAACAAGGAGGAGACGATATGGAAAAGGTAAGACTGGGCCGTACAGAGCTGATGGTGACCAAGACGTCTTTCGGCGCCCTGCCCATCCAGCGGATCTCCAAGGAGGCGGCTGTGAAGCTGGTGCGCCGGGCCTATGAGGCGGGCATCAACTATTTCGATACCGCCAATATGTATACAGACAGTGAAGAGAAGCTGGGAGCAGCCCTCCACGATGTGCGGGAGCATGTAGTGATCTCCACCAAGAGCGGCGGCGGAGATAAAAAGACCGTCCAGGCCCACATCGAGCAGAGTTTGCGGAGCCTGCAAACGGATTACATCGATCTCTTCCAGTTCCATAACCCGGCGGTGCTGCCGGATCCGGAGGATCCGGACGGCCCCTTTGCCGCGGCGTTGGAGGCTAAGCAAAAGGGCTACATCTGCCACATCGGCATCACCAATCACCGCCTGAAGGTAGCCCAGGCTGCCATTGATTCCGGCTATTTCGAGACCCTGCAATTCCCCTTCTGCTACCTGGCCTCGCAGCAGGATCTGGAGCTGGTGCGCCGTTGCCGGGAGGCGGACATGGGCTTTATCGCCATGAAAGGCCTCTCCGGCGGCCTTCTGAACAATGCCGAGGCCTGCTATGCTTACATGCAGGCATACGACAATGTGGTGCCCATCTGGGGCATCCAGCGGGAGGAGGAGCTGGACGAGTGGCTGGAGCTCACGCGCCGCAACCCTCAGCTGACGCCGGAGCTCCAGGCGGTCATTGAGAAGGACCGCAAGGATCTGGCCGGGGAGTTCTGCCGCAGCTGCGGGTACTGCCTGCCCTGCGCCGCCGGCATCGACATCCCCCAGGCGGCCCGTATGAGCGCCCTGCTGCGCCGGTCACCCTACCAGCCCTATATGAGTGATGAGTGGTACGCCAAAATGCAAAAGATCCGGGAGTGCATCCACTGCAACGCCTGCAAGTCCCGCTGCCCCTACGGCTTGGACACCCCGGCCCTGCTGCAGAAGCAGCTGCTGGACTATAACGCGTTTTACGCCCAGCACCATAACGATCAGTAAGGAGAGAACCCAACATGCTTTTTAAAAATGACGAGGCCAGTTTGAAGCTGGACATTGTGAACTATGAGTTTCCCGCCGACGGGGGAGAGCCGGACACCGACGACCGCAACTGGCTGGTGCTGCGCTGTGCCTGGACGGACGAGGAGGGCGACATCCGCAAGGACTCCAACAGCTGCCTTTTGACCTATGAGCTCCGGGAGATGACTGCCGGGCTGAAGGTGCTCAATGCCGGAATCAAGGACCGCTATGACTCTTCCTTTGTGGAGTCCTACTTTGCCCTCTCCGCCCAGGCGGATGGGGAGGACTTCCTGGTGGATGTGTCCTTCTACCTGCCTAATACCATGGACGGCAACGACACCGCCGAGGTGGAGGCCCGGATGACCAAGGCGGAGTTGACTGCCCTGATCGACGAGCTGGACAAGCTCTGCCAGAAGTATCCGGACCGGACGTAAAGCAGGGGGCGCGTACTGTGAGTTTGATTCTTGCGGGCAGTGCCTGTTTTCCCTGGCTGCCGGAGCGGGGAGAGGAGATGCTGGGTGCCTGCTTCGACCTGGAGCGGGGCACCATGGCTTCTGGGGAGAGCTGTGAGACACAAGGCCGCATCGGTATTCTGCTGGAGGGGGGTGGCACCCTCAATGACCGGGAGAGCGCCGGCCCCGGCACCGTGTTTGGGGTCTGCCGCAGCGGCCCCTGGCGGGAAAAGATCCCTGCGGAGGAGACCTTCCGGGCCCGGACGGATTGTACGGTGGCATGGTTCCGCTTTGATGTGGTGACCGCCGTCTGCTACAACGCCTGCTGGTTCCATGCCCGTCTCATCCAGGAGCTGGATCGCATGCTGGATGCCCGGGAGCGGGAAGAATAAGGAACGGTATCAAAAGGACGCTGTCCCCGTCAGGGGACAGCGTCCTTTTTGTCCGTCGGCAGCTCACCACCCTGAAAGCACCGCTTTCAAGGTGGGTGTTTTTGTTACAGGCTGTTGGCCTCGTCCACCACCTTGCGGATGGCGTCTGCGGCGTCTGCGGGGAGCTTGTTGAATCCGCCCTCGGCGGTATCCAGCTTGGTGACATAGTTAAGCCGGTCGGTCATACGGGCCTTCAGCTGGGCCACATAGTCCTTGTCGGTGAGATCCGGCACGAAGCCCTCCCATTCCAGGATCTCAATATCCTCGAAGGGGCCCCAGGGCTTGAACTGGGCCTTGCCCTCCACAACGGCTTCCAGGATACCCAGCGTATCCTCTTTCTGCACCTTCTTGCCCATGAAGTCGCCGGTGTTGATGATATAGCAGGCCACGTTTTTCTCCGCCACCAGCTTCTTGAACTTCTCATAGTCGTTCACCAGCGGATAGGTGCGGAAGGGATTGGCATAGGGCTCCACCACCAAGGCGTTGGGATCCACGCCTTCCTTGAGCCGCTCGGCAGAAGAGCGTTTGGTAGCCAGGGTAGCGCCCATGACAGAGGCCAGGGAGGCACCCTTGAGGCGTACGATGGGCGGGATGGTGGGATCCTTCATGATCCAGAAGATGGCGTTGACAGGGGAGTCAATCTTATCCACCCGGTTGGGAGACCACAGCTTGGACTTGATGGCCCGGCCATTGCCGTTGCGGACGTCCTCGGTGACGCAGACGATTTTGCCGTCCTCATCCATGGTGGCGGAGCAGTTCTGCACCGTCAGCAGGTACTTGTTGTCCGGCGCATCCACGGGATAGTCGGAGGTTTTGTCGAAATAAGTGGGCTCCAGGGCGATGGAGGCGCAGGTCTCCGTGTTGATGATGAAGGCGTCGTCGTGGAGGACCTTGATGGCGGGATACTTGCCGCCGTGTTTGGCATGGGTGAGGGTGGACTTGCCGGAGCCGGACAGGCCAAACACCGCCGCCACGAATTTGCTGCCGTCGTCCAGGGTGTACTCCTTCTGACCGCCGTGGCAGGAGGCGTAGCCGTTGCGGTTGGCGATGGCCCAGGCCAGGGTCAGCGTGCCCTTCTTATGCTCGCCGAAGTAGCGCATGCCCAGAATGGCGGCGCAGTTCTGATCGGTGTTGAAGTAGCACAGGCACTTGGGATCGCACACGTCCTCCTGACCCGGAGCGCCGGTCCACTGGGGATCGGAGAAGATATACACGTCGGGTTCCTTGCCGTCGCCCACGGGCTTGGAGTTCTTGTACATCTTCACATACTGGTCGGAGAGGTACTGGAAGTTCAGCATCCAGTTGTAGAGGAGGTTTTCCTCCCCCTCAGGGATCAGCAGATGGGCCTTGACCATGAACTCCGGATCCAGGCCGATATAGACCTCGGCGTGGTACATGGTTTTCCAGCGGGTGTCGTACACAGCGTCCATGAGGATCTTATCCAGGGCGGTGGTGTTGACGCCCTCCTTGCCGGTGATACGCCGGGCGGGGGCGTAGCGGCCGGTGATGGAACCGTCGTTGAAAAGGAGAACCTTGGCGTCGGGCTCCAGGCCGAACTCCTCCCCCCGATAGACGGGCATGTCGGTGACGACGGTACCGGGGGAGTTCTTGGCCAGCTCATAGGCCTCCCGCAGGGTATTGACCTTGATGACATTGTTGCCGTAGAAGGGCGCCTCAATGATGGAGCGGGTCTTGGAAAAACCGATTTTGCCCGGCCCGATCTCGGTTCTGGGATAATAGGCTTTCGTGGACATAGCGCATGCGCCTCCTGTCAAAATTTCATGAACTTCAAAGATTGTTCAATATCCATACTATACAGAAAAACGAAAAAAAACACAAGAGAAAACGCCGTTCACTTTTTAACCTCCGCCAGCGCCTGAGCCAGGCCGGCGAAGTCGGCCAGGGTCAGCTGTTCTCCCCGGGCGTTGGCGGGGATGCCGCAGCGCTCCATGGCGGACTGGATGGCATCCCGGGAATACCCGGGCAGGGCGGCGGCCAGAGAGTTGGGCAGGGTCTTGCGCCGCAGCAGGAAAGCGCCCCGCATCACTTTAAAAAAGAACGCCTCATCGGGGACAGATACCGCAGGTTCCGGCCGCCGGACGCAGCGGATCACGGCGGAGGTCACCTTGGGAGGCGGCAGGAATTTCTCCGGCGGCACGTCAAAGAGCAGCTCCGGCTCCGTGTAATAGCGCAGGAACAGCGTAAAGGATCCGCCCTGGGAGGATCCCTCCGGGGCACACAGGCGCTGAGCCACCTCCCGCTGGATCATGACGGTGACGGACTGGAAGCAGGGGGTCTCCACCAGCTTTTCCAGCACCGGGGAGGTGATGTTGTAAGGGAGGTTGGCGCAGACCATGGGGGTGAGGCCCTGGAATTTCTCCGCCGCCAGGGCGGCAAGATCCAGCTTCAAAACGTCTCCCGGCACGATCTCCACGTTGGGGTAGGGGGCCATGGTCTCGGCGAGCACCGGCAGCAGGGCACGGTCCAGCTCCACCGCCACCACCTTGCCTGCCCGTCTGGCCAGCTCTGCCGTAAGAGGCCCCACGCCGGGGCCAATCTCCAGCACGCCGCAGGTTTCGTCGGCACCGGAGGCCGCCGCAATGTCATAGGGAACCTGAGGGTCGATGAGGAAGTTTTGACCCATGGATTTGGAAAAGCGGAAGCCATGCCGGCCCAGCAGCTCCCGGATGGTATTGTAGTCGCAAAGATTCATGTTGCGGCCGCCTTTCTGTATAGATATGTTCAGTATACCAGAGTTGACGCCGTTTGAAAAGGGAGCAGGCATTCTCAGGGGCGTTGCGGAGAGAAAAACTCCCCGGCACCCAGGTGCCGGGGAGAAAGCGATACATGATTTCCCTGAGAGGATGAGTCCTCACTCCAGGATATAGACGGTGCAGGTGCGCCGGCCGAAGTTGATGCACTGCTGGTACGTGTCGTAGTAGAGATCCACCTTGTTGCCCTTGACGCCGGTATCCTCCGCCACGGCCATGCCGTAGATGACGGAGCCGTCAGACGCCACGATATACATGCGGGTGCCCAGGGGGATGACGCTCTTATCCACAGCCACGGTGCCCACCCGCACGGTGGTGCCGGTGGCGGTGCAGTAGTCCGCTCCGCCGTAGCCGGCAGTGTAAGCCGTAGCAGTCATGGACTTCACACCGGAGAAATTCAGTGTGGCGCCGGAGGTAAAGGTCAGGGTGCCGCTGCCGTCGGCGTTCTTGGCGACGCTGGCGATGCGGTCTGTGGCGGACACGGTCTTGGCGCCGGTGCCGTACTCCACGATCTCGTTGACAGCCGTGCTGTCCTGCTCCTCCACAAACTGGCGGGAGACCTGCTGGCCCTCAGACCACACCACCTCATAGATGGCGGTGCGTACGCCGTCCTTACCCTGCTGGACCACTTTTTCGGTGCCCTTGGGCAGGTCGGGGTTGGCGCGGCGAACGGTCTCATAGGAAACCGTCTCCGTCACTTCGTCGTAATAGGTGATCTGATCGCTGACCGTCAGGGTCACGGCATCGTCGGAGAGATCCACAGCCACCATTTCCAGGGGGCCGGGGGTCACATCCATACGCTCAAGGAGGGAAGAAACCGTCTCCCGCTTGGACTCGGTGGTCAGGGTTTCTCCATTGCAGAGAATGGTGACGGACTGCCCGGCGGTAAGGGTCACGTCATAGCCCTTGCTGCCGCTGGAGAGATACACCAGCTGGGAGGAGAAGTCCTCCACAGACTTGCTGCCGTCCAGAACGATGGCGGAGTCCTCCGCCCCGGTGAGAATATAGAGGGCGTCGGCCTGGGTCATGGCGGCAGAGCTTGCGCAGAGTACGGCCATCAGGGAAAGCACCACCAGATGGCGGCGGCTCCAGAAATCATGCACTTTTTTTTGCAGGTTGTATAACATATAGCCTCCTGTAAAAAACGTTTTTCACCCGGTGCTGTTTCCAACCGCTCCGTCGGCCCATAGAGGCTGTATCAGAGGATGGAAACAACTTGTAACTTTTGTTACTATTTGAAAAACTGGGGCTAGTATACACCTGATTCCCACTCTTGTCAAGTTTTTGTGGGTTTGGAAGTGTTATGTCTCCCACTTTCGCCTGATTTGGACAGGAACGGCCTGGAAATTTTCGGAAATTTAAAACAGAGCGGTAACAAAATGATAACAGCAGAAAAAAGGATCCGGCGCTCCTTGCGGAAGCGCCGGATCCTTGCGCGGCAACGGATTCAGCGGATTTCAGGCGTAAAACCCAGATCCTCCAGTTCACCCATGGCGGTTTTCACGCAGTTCTCGCAGCCGTCAATGGAGACGGTCTTGTCTGCCAAACTTACGGAAAAGGTGAGCTTTGCCTCATTGAGGGCATTGGTGATGCGCTTGACGCAGTTTTCGCACATCATATCAGGGACAGAGATGGTCGTCATGTTCATTCCTCGTTTCTTCTTTTTTATTTCATCAGCTTCTGGATGGTGGAGAGCAGGTCGTCCACCACCTCCAGCTTGCCGTCCTGGATATCCCGCACCACGCAGGTGCGGATGTGGTTGCCCAGCAGTTCCCGGGAGAAGGCGTTGAGTGCGGACTGGATAGCGGATACCTGGGTGAGGATGTCGGTGCAGTAGGCGTCCTTTTCCACCATGCCCCGTACGCCGCGCACCTGGCCTTCGATGCGGCTCAGCCGCCGGATCAAGGCGTCATATTCGTCTTTTTCCCGGTGCTTGTGGCGAGTGCAGCCGCAGCCGGCAGGAAGATCTTCCTCCGAGAGCCCCAGCTTTTCCGTCATCAAGGTCAAGACCTGGGGATCCAGTGCCTGTCCCTGGGGGCGGTCATTGTGCTTTTCCTGATCCATCATGTAGCCTCCTTTATAATTTTGCCCGGCCCAGACGCAGGGCGTTGCCCACCACGCATACGGAACTCAGGGACATGGCTGCCCCGGCAAACATGGGGGAGAGCAGAGGCCCGCCGAAAAGATACAGCAGCCCTGCGGCGATGGGGATGCCGATGGTGTTGTAGCAGAAAGCCCAGAAGAGGTTTTGCTTGATGTCCCGCAGGGTCAGAGCGGACAGGCGCAGGGCCCTGGGCACATCCTGAAGGTCGGAGTGCATCAGCACGATGTCGGCGGATTCAATGGCGATGTCGCTGCCGCTGCCGATGGCGCAGCCCACGGTGGCGGCGGTGAGGGCAGGGGCATCGTTGATGCCGTCGCCCACCATCATCACAGTGCGCCCCTGGGCCTGGAGTTTTTCCACCACCCCGGCTTTCTCCTCCGGCAGCACCTCGGCGATGACCTCGTCCACGCCCACCAGAGCACCGATGTGCTCTGCGGCGGCCCGGTTGTCGCCGGTGAGGAGCACCGTGTGGATGCCGGATTCCTTCATGCGCCGGATGGCGTCGGCGCTGGTTTCCTTCACCGGGTCGGCCACAGAGATGAGGCCCAGAAGGCGCCCGTCCAGAGCAAAGTACATGGGGGTCTGCCCCTGGGCAGAGAGGGCCTCCGCCCGATCCTGCAGGGGAGCGGGATCCACACCGTGCTCCTGCAGGAGACGGCGGTTTCCTGCCAGCACGGTCTTTCCCTCCAGGGTGGCCTTGAGACCCCGGCCGGAGAGGTTCTCAAAGGATTCCGGCCGTGCCTGGGGCTGGATCCCCCGCTCTCTGGCGCAGGCGGTGATGGCGTCCGCCAGGGGATGGGAGGAGACGGCTTCCACGGCAGCGGCGGTGTTGAGAAGTGCCTCCTCAGAGGTCTCCCAGGGTACGATCTCCGTCACGGCAGGGGTCCCCTGGGTGACGGTGCCGGTCTTGTCCAGCACCACGGTGTCCACGCTGTGGGTGATTTCCAGGATCTCGCCGGAGCGGATCAGGATGCCGTGGCGGGCGCCCAGCCCGGTGCCCACCATGATGGCGGTGGGGGTGGCCAGGCCCAGGGCACAGGGGCAGGCGATCACCAGCACGGAGGTGAACACCCGCAGTACAAAGGAGAAGGGCTCACCTGCAATGGCCCAGGCCACAGCGGCCAGCAGGGCAATGGTGATGACGGTGGGGACAAAGACGCCGGCCACCTTGTCGGCGGTCTTGGAGATGGGGGCTTTTTTCCCCTGGGCGTCCTCCACAAACCGGATGATCCGGGAAAGGGTCGTGTCGTCTCCCGTGCGGGTCACCCGTACATACAGCACGCCGTTTTGGTTGACGCTGCCGCCGATGACCTCGCTGCCGGGGCCCTTTTCCACCGGCATGCTCTCGCCGGTGAGCATGGCCTCGTTGACGCTGCTCTCACCCTCCGTTACGGAGCCGTCGGCGGGGATCCGGGCCCCGGGTTTTACCAGCACGGTATCGCCGACTTTCAGGCTGGCAGTGGGGATTTCCCGGCCGGTGTCCGCCAGGATGGCGGTGTCCGGGGCAAGCTGCATCAGGGCGGTGATGGCACCCTTGGTTTTCTGCATGTTCCGGCTCTCCAGGAATTTGCCCAGGGACACCAGGGTCAGCACCACGGCGGAGGACTCATAGTAGAGGTTGTGGACATAGGTCTGAGGGGCATCGGAGATCAGAAAAGTCATCACCAGGCTGTATGCAAAGGAGCAGCCGGAACCGATGGCTACCAGGGAATCCATGTTGGGATTGCCGTGGAAGAGGGATTTGAAGCCTCCCAGGAAGAAGTTTCGCCCGCAGTAGAGGACGGGAACAGCCAGGATCAGCTGCAAAATGGCGAAATTCACCGGATGGGTATGCATGGAAAAAATGTCCGGCAGGGGCAGGGCAGGCAGGCCGAAGGGCAGCATCTGGCCCATGGAGACGTACAGCAGCGCCACCGAGAATACGGCAGCGACGATCAGCTCCGTCTTTTTCCGCCGCAGGGCTGCCGCCTCTGCATCCTCTGCGCTCTGGGCCGCAGCAGGGGCAGGATGATCCTGGTGCAGGGCTGCGCCGAAGCCCGCCTTTTCCACCTTGGCCACGATCTGCTCCGGCTGTACCTGGCTTTCGTCATAGCAGATGGTCATGATGCCGGTGGTGAGATTCACATCGCTGCGCTCCACCCCCGGCAGCCGCCGGGTGACTTTTTCTACCGAGGCACTGCACGCGGCGCAGTGCATGCCGGAGATGTCGTATTTTTCTTCCCGCATGGAAGGCCTCCTTCTCCAGGGAATACCCCTGGGGGGTATTTTATCTGCCCATCAATATATACCCCGAGGGGGTATTTGTCAAGAGGGTCCCAGCAAAAAAGTTTGTGAGGACAAACCGGGGGCGCAAAAAAAAAGCGGACCGAAGTCCGCTTTCTTCATAGGCTTATTCTGCGGGAGCCGCAGCATCCGGCTGACCCGGAATATTGGCCGTGCTCTGGGCACTGTCCGCAGCAGCGGCCTCTGCCTGGATTGCAGCTTCCCGGGCCGCCTGTTCTGCCGCTAGCTCCGCCTTGGCCTCCGCCAGGATCTTCCGTTCAGCCTTGGTGGTCAGCTGGGATTCGTCAAATTTTGCGAACATATCCGGCCGGCGGGTCATGGTGCGCTTGTAGCTCTCCTTTTTCCGCCAGGCGGCCACTTTACCGTGGTCTCCCGAGAGGAGGATCTCCGGCACTGCCCGGTCATGCCATACGGCGGGACGGGAGTACTGGGGGTACTCCAGCAGGCCGTTCCAGTGGGACTCCTCCTCAAAGCACTCCGCGTCCGGCAGAACCCCCGGCACCATGCGGCACACGGCGTCCGCCACCGCCATGGCGGGCAGCTCTCCGCCGGTGAGGACGAAGTCTCCCATGGAGATCTCCTCGTCCACGCAGGCGTCAATGAAGCGCTGGTCAATGCCCTCATAGTGGCCGCACACCAGGATCAGATGGTCATACTGCTCCCGCAGCTCCCGGGCGACGCTCTGGGTAAAGGTGCGGCCGCAGGGGGAGAGGAAGATGGTGCGGCCGGGGCCATAGGTATTCACCACATGCTCCCAGCAGCGGTACAGGGGGTCTGCCTGCATGATGGCACCCCGGCCGCCGCCGTAGGGATAGTCGTCCACCTGCATCTGCTTGTTGGTGGTGAACTGGCGGATCTGGTGGGCCCGGATGGTGATATAGCCCCGCTGCTGGGCCCGGCCCAGGATGCTGACGCCGGTATAGGCCTCCACGGCGTCGGAAAAGAGGGTGAGAATGTCAATGTTCATCAGACGCCATGCCCTCCCATACATTCACTTCCATGCGGTTTTCCTCCAGGTGGACGGCCTGAATGAAAGCACCGGGCACCGCGGGGATCAGGTATTCCCGCTTGCCCCGGACGGTGTAGACCTTGTGGGCAGGGTACTCGTCCACCCGCACCAGTTCCCCCAGGGATTCTCCGGTGGCGGCGTCGCAGACCGCCATGCCCACCAGCTCCGCATCGAAGCACTCGCCGGGGGCCAGGGGGGCATCCTCCCGGCGGACCAGCAGGTCGTGACCCTTGAGGGCCAGGGCGGCGTTCATATCCTCCACCCCGGGAAGCTTCAGCAAAAGCAGGTTCTTGTGGACATGGCTGGCGGTGGGTACCACCGGAGCGCCGTCCAGATAAAAGGTCTTGATGCGGCTTAAAAAGGCCGCGTCCCGCTCCAGAGGCTGCACCCGGACTTCACCCCGGATGCCGTGGGCGTTGACGATACGGCCGACTTTGATGGTTTCCAGTTTCATGGAGGAAATCTCCTTTGCAGTGATAAAGACAGTATAGCGTGTTTGCCCCGGCAGGGCAAGAGGCTTACCTTGCTTTGCGGAAGGGGAAATGATACACTGATAAAAATAAAAGAGCGGGGAGGCGGCACCATGCACGAGAAAGTTGCGGAGTATCTTGCACGGCAGCGGCAAAAGGAGACGGCGTTTCGGGAGAAAAAGCTGGTGGAGATGGGGCTTTGCCAGCGGGAGTACCTGCCGGAGGGGACTAAACAGACCCAGGATGTAGTCCTGGAGTATCCCTACACCGAGGGAGAGCGGCGGTACAAGGTCGTAGCCATCCCGGTGACGGATGAGGAATGGGAAGAGATTTGTGCCCACGCAGACCGGGGACCTGTCCGGCGGCGGAACCGTGTGAGTCAGGCCCTGTGGATTTTCGGGATCCTGGCCTGTATCGTGGGCGCTGGGCAGGGAATCTGGCAGTTCTGGTACCTGAGAATGCGCGGAGACTATGGCATGGCGCTGATCCAGATGCTGATCTTATGGGTATCCGCCGGCGTGCAGGGCACCTTGCTGCTGGGCATCTCTGAGATTATCCGGCTGCTGGACCGGCAGAAATAAAGGCATCGCATCTGCCGGAGAGAGGGCAGGTGCTGCGTTTAGACAGAAAGGGGAGCTTTGTCATGCATGAAAAGGTGCGGGAGTATTTGGAGAAGGAGCGGCAGGGACAATCTGCCGCAGACCGGAGAGAGCGGGAGGAGACACTGCTCCGCCTGGGACTGTGGGAGAAGGAGTACGCGCCGGAGAAGGCGGATGACCTCTCTCTATACAAGGAAACGGATGACAGCGGCAAACTCTGGAGAAAAGTGCCCATCCCGGTGACAGACGAGGAATGGGCCCAGATCCAACACTATGCCGGGAAAAAGCGCGTGAACAAATGGAGCACGGCTCTTTGGATCTTCGGAGGCCTTTTCTACTTTGTGGCGGTCTACGCGTTTTTTATGGATGCGGGGCTGCTGTCCATGCTGGTCTGGGCTGCGGGCGGGACGCTGCTCTCAGCGGTGGGAAAACTCATCGATACGCTGGACAGGCATTAAAAAGAAGCGGCGCACAGCGCCGCTTCTTTTTTAGTCTACAATATCCACGGAAACCTTGACGCCGGTGCGCTGGGCATAGGCGCGGATCACAGTCCGGATCTCCTTGGCGATGCGGCCCTGGCGGCCGATCACCTTGCCCATGTCGTCGGGGGCGACGCGCAGCTCCAACGTCAGCTCCTGATCGCCCTGGATCTCCGTGACGGAGACGGCGTCGGGATCATCCACCAGGTTCCTGGCGATGTAGAGCAGCAAGTCCTTCATGTCTGCCCTCCGAAATCAGAGGACTTCCACTTTTTTCAGCAGAGCTCTGACAGTGTCGGTGGGCTGAGCGCCGGACTTGATCCAGGCCTGGGCGCGGTCCGTGTCGATCTTGATCTCGGCGGGGGAGACGCAGGGATTGTAAGTGCCGATCTCCTCGATGAAGCGGCCATCGCGGGGGAAGCGGGAGTCAGCCACAACCACACGATAGAAAGGAGCCTTCTTGGCGCCCATACGGCGCAGTCTGATCTTAACCATGTTTGTTACCTCCAAAAAGTTTAAAAAGTTTGTTCTGTATCTATAAATGCGCGAGCACTTATAACCGTTTACTTCAGGCGCTTTTTCCGCCCCAGGCCGTGCATCCGGCCGCCCAGTCCGGGCATGCCGGGCCTGCGGCCCATCTTGTTCATCTGTTTGGTGAGCTGCTGCATCATCTCAAACTGCTTCAAAAGGCGGTTCACGTCCACCACCTGCAGTCCGCAGCCGGCGGCAATGCGCTTTTTTCGGCTGGCTCCCAGGATCTGGGGATTCTCCCGCTCCTGGGGCGTCATGGAGAGGATGATGGCCTCCGTATGGGCCATCTGCTTTTCGTCGATGCTGGCGCCGGAGAGCTGTTTGCCCAGGCCACCGGGAAGCATCCCGGCGATCTGGCTGAGGTCGCCCATGCGGCGGATCTGCTGGAGCTGGTCGTAGTAGTCCTGGAGGGTGAAGCTGTTTTTGCGGAGCTTTTCCTCCAGCTTGGCTGCCTGTTTTTCATCAAAGGAGGTCTGGGCCTTTTCGATGAAGGAGAGCATGTCGCCCATGCCCAGGATGCGGGAAGCCATGCGGTCGGGGTGGAAGGGTTCGATCATGTCCAGCTTTTCGCCGGTGCCCACAAATTTGATGGGTTTTCCGGTGGCGGCCCGAATGGTCAGGGCCGCGCCGCCCCGGGCGTCGCCGTCCAGCTTGGTGAGCACAACGCCGTCGATGCCCAGCGCCTCGTCAAAGGCGGTGGCGGCGTTGACGGCGTCCTGGCCGGTCATGGCGTCTACTACCAGCAAAATCTCGTTGGGATGGACGGCGGCTTTCATGCGCTTGAGCTCGTCCATCAGCGTTTCGTCCACATGGAGGCGGCCGGCGGTGTCCAAAAATACCAGGTCGTTGCCGTAATCCCTGGCATGGCGAATAGCCGCCTGGGCGATGGCCACGGGATCTCCCTGGCCCTGCTCAAAGACCGGCAGCTCCAACTGCCCGCCCACGACTTTGAGCTGTTCAATGGCGGCGGGACGGTAAACGTCGCAGGCGGCCAGCAGGGGACGCTTGCCCATCTGCCGGCGAAACAGGCCTGCCAGCTTGGCAGTAGTGGTGGTTTTGCCGGCGCCCTGGAGGCCCACCATCATCACCACCGTGGGGCCGTTGTTGGCCATGGCGATCTTGGCGGTGCCGCCGCCCATGAGATTGGTGAGTTCCTCGTTGACGATCTTGATGACCTGCTGGGCGGGGGTCAGGCTTTCCAGCACGTCGGAGCCGATGGCCCGCTCCGTGACGGTGGCCACGAATTCCTTGACTACCTTATAGCCCACGTCGGCCTCCAAAAGGGCCAGACGCACTTCCCGCATGGCCTCCCGGACGTCGTTTTCCGTCAGGCGGCCCTTGCCCCGCAGCTTCTTGAACGCCGCGTTGAGTTTTTCAGTGAGACCTTCAAATGCCATAGATCATTCCTTCAGCGCAGAGGCTTCCGCCCGGATGAGGTCTGCCAGCTCCGTGAGCCGGGCATCCTCGTACTGCCGGTAGTTGATGGTTTTGATTTCGGCGGCGGCCTGCTCAATGGCGTCCAGATGGCCCCGCACCTGCTCGAACCGGCGGATCAGGCCGGTCTTGTCCTCAATCTCCTGCATGACGCCCTCCGCCCGGACGATGACGTCCCGGACGCCCTGGCGGGAGATGCCTGCGTTTTCCGCGATCTCCGCAAGAGAGAGGTCCTCGTTATAATAGAGGTCGAAGAACTCCTTCTGCCGATCCGTCAGGAGTTCCCCGTAAAAATCGTACAGCATGGTCATGCGATAGGTCTGATTTTTCATGAGGCGCCCCTTTCTGTAAAGTACGACCGCTTTACAACGAGAATTAGTTTACAGGAAAGTGGGAGAAAAGTCAAGGGAAAAATGCGGGAAAATTCCCGCTTCGGGCCTGTTTTTTCGGAAAATTTGGCCCGCGCCCTTTGCGCGTGCGGGATAATCTGGTATACTGGCCCTATCGTTGTGTGTGTTATACGGAAAGGAAGCGGAATACAATGCTGACGGAACTGTTTACGGGGTGGCTGGGACGGCCCACCCTGGTGGCGGAGGACGACACCTGGGCACTGCTGGCCCTCATGTGCGTCACGGTGGCTCTGGCCGTGTGGCTGGAGCAGCGCTATGCCTGGGCGTCCAAGGTCTCCGGGGCCCTCATCGCCCTGCTGGTGGCCCTGGCTGCCTCGAACCTGGCCATCATCCCCAACAGCTGCGTCCTCTATGATGATATCGTGTGGAATTTCGCGGTGCCCATGGGCATCCCGCTGCTGCTGCTCCAGTGCAACATGAAGAAGATCTGGCGGGAGACGGGGAGGATGATGGTGATCTTCCTCATCGGCTCTGCCGGGACCGTGGCGGGCGCCTTCCTGGCCTACGGCCTTCTGAACCGGTACATCCCGGGGCTTTCCGGCGTGGCGGCCATGATGACCGGGTCCTACATCGGCGGCGGCGTCAACTTCGCCGCTCTGGCGCTGGAATTTGACGTGGGGGAGATCAAGGCATCCGCCACCGTGGCGGACAATCTGCTGATGGCCCTCTACTTCTTTGCCCTGCTGATTTTCGCGGGGCTGAAGTTCTTCCGCAGCCGCTACACCCATCCCCACATTGATGCCGTGGAGGCCGGAGGGGACCGGGAGGGAGCACGGACCCAGGCGGCGGCCTACTGGAGCCGCAAAGATATCTCTCTGAAGGACATCGCCTTCAACTTCGCGTACTCCGTGGCGGTGGTGTGGGCGGCCAAGTGTATCTCCGCTCTGGTGAGTGCCCTGATTCCGGATACCGGCGTGGTGCTTCATATGCTCAACACCTTCTTCGGCAGTGAATATGTGTGGATCACCACCGTGGCCATGGCGGTGGCCACCTGGGGCGAAAAGCAGGTGGCGAAGCTCCACGGTTCCCAGGAGATCGGCACCTATCTCATCTATCTGTTTTTGTTCGTCATCGGCGTGCCCGCCTCCGTCAGCAAGATCCTGACGGAGACACCGCTGCTGCTGGCTTTCACCGGCATCATGGTGGTGGTGAACATGCTGTTTTGCTTCGTGGGAGGCAAACTCCTGCACTTTGATCTGGAGGACATCATCCTGGCCTCCAACGCCAACATCGGCGGTCCCACCACTGCGGCGGGCATGGCCATCTCCCAGGGGTGGAGTGCCCTGGTGGGGCCGGTGATGCTGGTGGGTACCTTCGGCTATGTCATCGGCACCTATCTGGGTATCCTGGTGGGTACCGTGCTGGGAGCCTGAACCACAACAAAATCCGGCGCACCCGGCATGGGGCGCCGGATTTTTGCAAGGAGGACGATTATGATTTTAGACGCCCATTCGGATCTTCTCTACGATGTGACCCGCCGCCGCCTTTTAGGGGAGAAGCGGGTGCTGGAGCGCTGTCATCTGGCGCGGCTGCGCCGGGGCGGCGTGGAAGGTATGGTACTGGCATTGTGGACGGATCGAGGTCACGGGGAGACGTTCTGGGAGAGAGTTCCTGGAGCGGAGAGCGCCGCAGGGCGCACGGAAATCATGTGTGAGGCGGCCCGGGCGGAGTTCGCGGAGTGCACCTCTCTGGCGGTGGTGCGCACCGCCGGGGAGGCGGAGGCAGCCCGGGCGGCGGGGAAGCTGTATGCCTTTCTGGCAGTGGAGGGCATGGACGCCATCGGCACAGACCTGGGGGGTATCGACTGCTACGCAGACTTCGGCGTGCGGCTGGGGATGCTTACCTGGAACGGGGAAAACGCCCTGGCCGCCGGAGCCGGGTGCGACCCGGACCGGGGGCTCACGGATCTGGGACGCCGGGCGGTACGGCGAATGCGGGAGCGGGGGATGATCCTGGATGTCTCCCACCTGAACCGCCGGGGTTTCTGGGACGCCCTGGAGGTGTCGGAGGGGGCGGTACTGGCCTCCCACTCCAACTGCGCGGCGCTGTGCGACGTACCCCGGAACCTGACGGATGAGCAGCTGCGGGCCATCCGGGACTGCGGTGGTGTGGTGGGAGTCAACTCCTTTCACGGCTTCGTCCACCGGGAGGCGCGGCAGCAGACGGTGGAGACCCTGGCGCTCCACGCCGCCCATATGGCGGAGGTGATGGGGCCGGAACATGTGATCTGCGGCTTTGACTTCTGCCACTTTATGGGGCCGGGAAACGAGTCCGCTGCCGGCATCGAGGATGCCGGGCAGGCGGGGGTATTTCTCCGCTGCCTGGAAAAGTTGGGGATGTCTGAGGCGGAGCGGGAGGGCATCGCACGGGACAATTTCCTGCGCTTTATGAGGGCCCAAACGCCCACAAAACTGTCAGACAGGAAAATAGTTTGAATTATGCGGTAAAATCAGGTATAATAATACCCTACGTGCAAATTGCCGCAAAGGAGTTGAAAGCGTGGAAATGACCAGAACCAAGCTGGCCGAGGGAGTATACCTCACCTACCTGCCGGCCCATAAGTTCAAGACCAGTCTCCTCTCCGCTCAGTTCGTCACCCCCATCAAGGCGGAGTCCGCTTCCGCCTTCGCCCTGCTGCCTGCCGTACTGCGGCGGGGCACCGTCCGGTGGCCGGATCTGGGGGCCTTGTCACAGCAGCTGGATCTGCTCTACGGTGCCAAGGTGGACTATACCGTGCGCAAAAAGGGAGAAAATCAATGCATTGGCTTCGTGGCCAGCTTTATTGACGACAGCTTTGTCCCCGGCGGGGAGCGGCTGCTGGAGCCGGTGGCGGAGCTCTTGGGAGAGCTGGTGTGCAATCCTGTGACGGAGCGGGGCCGGTTCGTTCCTTCCTACTTTGAAACGGAGAAAACCAACCTCACCGACGCCATCCGCAGCATCGTCAACGACAAGCGGGACTATGCCTCTTTGCGCCTTTTGCAGGAGATGTGCGCCGGGGAGCCCTATGGCATCAGCCGCCTGGGCGACGAGCGCTCCGCCCAGCGCCTCTCTCTGCAAAAGCTCCACGCCCTGTATGGGGAGCTGATCTCTACCGCCCAACTGGAGCTCATCTACAGCGGCAGCGCCCCCAGAGCCCGGGTGGAGGACGCCCTGCGCTCGGCCTTTTCCACCCTGCCCCGGGACGGTATCCGGGAGATCGCCCTGGCCCGGCCCCATCAGGCGCCGGCGGAGGTGCGCACTGTGGTGGAGAATATGGATGTGACCCAGGGAAAGCTGGGAATGGGCTTTACCTGCGGCAGTGACGATACCCCCGCACTGTTGGTGGGCAACACCCTCTTCGGCGGATCCAGCAACTCTCGGCTGTTTTTGAACGTCCGGGAAAAGCTGTCATTGTGCTACTTCGCCTCCTCCACCTATCACCGCCAGAAGGGGATCATCACCGTCTCCTCCGGCATTGAGTTCGAGAATTTCCAGAAGGCTTACGACGAGATCCTTTTGCAGCTGCAGGAGGTGGCGGCGGGCCGTCTGGAGGACTGGGAGCTCTCCGGTGCCCGCAGCGTGCTGCTTAATGCCTACGCCGCCATGGGGGATTCCCAGGGCAGCCTGGAGAACTTCTATCTGGGACAGGCCGCCACCGGACAGGAGGAGACCCCGGAGATCCTGGCCCGGGCCGTCCGGGAAGTCCCGGCCAAGCGGATCTTCCAGGCCATGGAGACCGTCTGCTTGGACACGGTCTATTTCCTCAAGGGGAAGGAGGACGCCCAATGAAAGAGACCTTCTATCAGCGCATCGGGGAGTCCGTTTACCGGGAGAAGCTGCCCAACGGCTTGCAGCTTTGCGTGGTGCCCAAGCCGGAGCACGCCGAGAGCTACGCGTTCTTCGCTACCCGCTACGGCGGCATGGATACCCGCTTCCAGCTGGAGGGCAAGTGGCTGGACACCCCTGCCGGTATTGCCCACTATCTGGAGCACAAGATGTTCGACACCAAGGAGGGCAACGCCCTCCAGGAGTTGGCCCAAAACGGCGCGGAGCCCAATGCCTTCACCTCCAACGCCATGACCGGCTACTATTTCTCCTCCACGGAGCGGTTTGAGGAGAATCTGAAGATCCTGCTCTCCTTTGTGTCTGTGCCCTATTTCACCGACGAAAGCGTGGCCAAGGAGCAGGGCATCATCGGCCAGGAGATCCGCATGATCGAGGATAACCCCGACTGGCAGCTCTATACCCGCATGATGCAGGCCCTCTATAGCCGCCATGCCGCCCGCACCTCCATCGCGGGCACGGTGGAGAGCATCTCCCACATCACTGCCCAGACCCTTTACGACTGCCACAAGGCCTTCTACACCCCCTCCAACATGATTTTGACGGTGGTGGGCAATGTGGATCCCGTCCGTATCAGCGAGATCGCTCAGGCCATTTTGCCCCGGGAGGGCGGTCCGGTGATCCCCCGGGACTACGGGGAGGAGCCGGCGGAAGTTGCCCAAAAAGAGACCCGGATGGCCATGGAGGTGGCCACGCCCCAGTTCCTCACCGGCTACAAGTGCGCCCCGGCGGAGGAGGGAGAGGCCTATCTGCGCGCTACGGTCATCGGCGACATGGCCTGCGACATCCTGCTGGGCAATTCCAGCCCGCTGTACCTGCGCCTCTATGACCAGGGCCTTATCAACACCAGCTTCGGCGGGGCCTTCGAGATGATGCCCGGTGTCGCCTATCTGTACGCCGGAGGCGACAGCAAGGACGCCCGGGCCGTGGCGGCGGAGATCCAGAAGGAGGCAGAGCGCCTGGCAGCGGAGGGCGTGGACGAGGCCTTCTATCAGCGGGTGCGCCGGGCGGCCTTCGGTGAGAACCTCCGGGGACTCAACTCCTTTGAGAATATCGCCGTGTCCCTGACGGAGGGATATTTCCACGGCTATGACCCCTTCCGGTTCCCCCAGGCCTTTGACTCCATCACCAAAGAGGATATCGCGGCGTTCCTGCGGGATAATCTCACGGCGGACCGGGCGGTCCTCAGCGAGATCGTGCCCAAAGAAGACTGACCCCCGAAAGAGAGAAAGGAAGTGCCCCTTTGACTGCATTGAAGGATATGCCCATCAGTTTTCCCGGCCTGTTCGGTGACTGGGAATTCAACCCCGATCCCATCGCCATCCACATCGGCCACGGAATTTACTGGTACGGGATCATCCTGGCCGTGGCCATGCTGGCGGGACTGCTGCTTTGCATGAAGCAGGCCAAGCGCTACGGACTTACCGAGGATAACGTCCTGGATATGGTGCTTTGGGCGGTGCCCAGCTGCATCATCGGCGCCCGGCTGTACTACGTGATCTTCTATCTGGATCTGTACCGCAACAGCGACGGCAGCTTCAACTGGAAAGAGATGATCGCTGTGTGGGACGGCGGCCTGGCCATTTACGGCGCCGTCATCGCCGGATTCCTGGTGGCGTTTTTCTACACCCGGCACAAGAAGATCAAGCTGGGGGCCATGACGGACCTTTGCGTCATGGGACTGCTGCTGGGCCAGTGCATCGGACGCTGGGCCAATTTCATCAACCGGGAGGCCTTCGGTGCCGTCACGGATCTGCCCTGGCGGATGCGACTGTGGGTGAGCTCCTATCAGTCCATCGAGGTGCACCCCACCTTCTTCTATGAGAGCATGTGGAACCTCATCGGGCTGCTGCTGATTTTGTTCGTTGTCTCCAAGGGGCGCCGGTTCGACGGGGAGAACACCTGGTTCTACTTCCTGTGGTACGGCCTGGGACGGGCCTGGATCGAGGGGCTGCGGACCGACAGCCTGTATCTGTTTGACTGGACCATCTTCGGCGAGCCCATCCGGGTCTCCCAGGCTTTGAGCATGGTGATGGTGCTGGTGTCTGCCGTGATGCTCTTTTACAACATTCGCATCAAGCACCATAATCGAGAGGAACTGCTGGTAAATCAGGTGGCTGCCCGGGGGGCTGCCGCGGCGGAGGCAGAGGTACTGCCGGAGAGCGCCGCGGCGGATGCCGTTCGGACGGAGGAGGCTGCCGGAGAGAATATCCCGCAGGAACCCCAACAGGAGGAGAAGAAGGAAGCAGAGACGGAAAAGGAGGAACAGACCCATGGCGACACGCATTGACGGGAAGGCATTGGCGGCCCAGGTAAAGGCCCGGGCGGCGGAGGGAGCCCAGGGGCTGCGGCGCAAACCCGGCCTGGCGGTGATCCTGGTGGGTGACGACCCGGCGTCCCGGGTCTATGTCACCGGAAAGGAAAAGGACTGCGCGGAGTGTGGCTTCCTCAGCTTTGAGTACAAGCTCCCTGCCGACACCACCCAGGAGACCCTGATGGAACTGGTGGAGCGCCTCAACGGTGAAGAGGCGGTGGACGGCATCCTCTGCCAGCTGCCGCTGCCCAAGCACCTGGACGAGGAACAGATCCTCAATGCCATCTCCCCGGAGAAGGATGTGGACTGCTTCCATCCGGTGAATGTGGGACGGCTGTCCATCGGTGCGCCGGTTTTCCTGCCCTGCACCCCTGCCGGCGTCATGGAGATGCTGCGCGCCTATGAGATCCCGGTGGCGGGCAAGCGGTGTGTGGTGCTGGGCCGCAGCAACATCGTGGGTAAGCCCATGGCCATGCTGCTGACCCAGGCGGACGGCACCGTGACGGTGTGCCACTCCCGGACGCCGGATCTGGCAGCCATCACCCGGGAGGCGGATATCCTGGTCTCCGCTGTGGGCCGCACCGGCTTGGTGACGGCGGATATGGTGAAGGAGGGGGCCGTGGTCATCGATGTAGCCATGAACCGCAACGCGGAGGGCAAGCTCTGCGGCGATGTGGATTACAATGCCGTGGAGCCCAAGGCCTCTTACATCACGCCGGTTCCCGGCGGCGTGGGTCCCATGACCCGGGCCATGCTGATGGCCAATCTGC
>UMIY01022738.1_pt1 | contig 32385 bp, 34 predicted proteins | sample 1965921 | NCBI WGS metagenome assembly UMIY01 (sample SAMEA4836134, study PRJEB28245) | human gut metagenome | biome: gut microbiome; material: fecal sample | place: Denmark | collected 2008
ATTAAATATTTCTTTCCTCCTAAGTCTAGTAATGGCATTAGCTCATTTACTAGCTTTTTTATTTCTCTTTCTGTGCTTACTCTCTGCTTTTTCATATCTACTCTCCTAAACGCTATCAGCCTTTCCTTTCAGTTTTTTTCTCTTTATTCAAACCATCATCCTTTTGGCAAGCCTCTCTGCTACATCGTCTATATAGTAGAACCTGCTTCGTCCTCGTTTTTCATAGTTGCAACCATCGCATAGTGCGTATGCTTCGGATCTTCTCATCTGCATAGTCTTTGCGACCATCGGCGCAGTTATGACAATCGCTTCCGTTTTTTTCTCTAAATCTTTTTTAATTTGTGTCTTTGTCATAGCGTCGCTCCTCCTTGTTTATCAACTTGCTTAAGGGATCTATTAGTTTTTTCGCAAAATGTGTAATTATTTGTTAAAAAAAATCTCCCCCACTGGCTTTTCAAGCAAATTTGCAATTCTAATTTTTACTGAATCACGTGGCACTCTCTCGCCACTCTCATACATCGCAACAGCAGATGGTGAAATTTCAAGCAATTCTCCAAGTTGTTCTTGGGTGTATCCTTCTTGAATCCTATAATTTTTTATAGCATCAGCATAATTGTTCAATTATATTTCCTCCTTCCTTTCACTAAATGTGTAACTATATTATTTTCTATTTTTACATTTTGTCAACACGTTTCGTGAAATTATATTTATTTTTTCACTTTAAGTGATATTATTTATACAGGAGGTGAAAAAATGAATTTTCGTACTAGACTTAAACAATTAAGGATGGAAAAACAATTAAATCAAACTGATTTAGGTAGCGCCTTAAACCTAGCAACGTCTACAATATCCATGTATGAGAACGGTAAGCGTGAGCCTGATTTCGAGACTTTAGAAACTATTGCCGACTATTTTAACGTAGATATTGATTATTTACTGGGAAAAACAGATAAAATTACTAGAATTGAATTTGACGACTATTCCGATGTTACTAACCTTATTCACCCCTCTGCTTACCGTATCCCTATTGTTGGCAAGATATGTGCTGGAGATGGCTGTTTTGTCATTGAAGAAAAAATGGGATACTTTGCAATTGACCATACTATTAAGGCTGATTTTGCCCTTATCGTTAAGGGGGACAGCATGATTGATATTGATATAAATGACGGTGATATTGTTTTAATTAAAAAAGTATATGATTACTATGACGGCAGAATTTATGCTATTAGGCTTATTGATGAGAACGAGGCAACTATTAAGAGGTGCTACTTTGAGGAAGATAAGGTAATCATGCAGCCTTGCAATCCTGAATTTAAACCGATGATTGCTGACGGCAAGAATGTGTCTGTGGTTGGTGAGTGCGTGGGCGTGTATCATGCACTATAAAATATATTAAATGAGAAAGGAAGTTACTATGGCGAATATTCCAGTAAAGGTAAAAAAGAGGTTTTCTGATAGTCTAAAAAAGTACAAGCCGATTCTTACAAGGGCGGAAAAGCAGGATTTAAATGAAAGCGACACCGTAACAATAATTGTTGATATGCTGTCAGATATATTTGGCTATGATAAGTATACCGATATTACATCAGAATTTGCTATAAAGAAAACATACTGTGATTTGGCAATACGCATAGACGGTGTTGTGAAAATTTTAATTGAGGTCAAGTCAATTGCGACTAATCTTAGAGAGAATCATCTGAAGCAAGCTACCGATTACGGATCAAACGCAGGTATTGATTGGGTTGTTTTAACTAATGGGGAAACTTGGAAGGTATATAAGATTATATTTGGTAAACCGATTGAACATGAGCTAGTATATGAGTTTAATATGCACGATTTGAAAGCGACTAATGCTGATGACATATGTTACCTGTTTATGCTATCCAAAGAGGCCATAGGCAAAAAAGGTGACTCTTTAGATGAATATCACGCCCAAAAGAAGCTCCTAAATCCCCCTATGTTAGCGCAAATTATTTTGCATGATGATGTTATAAACGCTATAAAAAGAACGCTAAGAAAAGTATCTTCAGATACAAAAGTAAGTAGCGATGAAATTTATCAAATACTGGTAAATGATGTGCTAAAAAGAGATGCGCTTGACGACGAAAAGACGCCGGAGTACAAAAGAAAGATTGCTAGAGCCACAAAGAAAAAAGTAAAAGCATAATTTTATTCATACACATAGGAAGGAGAAAAAATGGAAAATCAAAGCTCTTATTTTGATGGGGTCTTTAAGTAAACAATCTTTTATTCCTGCATAATCGTGAGCTAATCGTGTGAGTGGGCTAAGACAAATGGCTTAAATTAGCCATAATAAGCAAAAATAATCGTGCGAGAAGCATGCAACATAGGATATAAATTAAACATACATATTTTGTTAAATAATAAATTATAGTTGATTTTTCTTTTATATACTGTTACACTTAATCTACTAATTGAGTGGGCGGGCGATGTGTCGCCCTACTGGAACGGTCTTGGAGAAATCTAAGGCCGTTTCGTGCTATCTGGAGAAGTTATGGAAAATACAACTAGTAAAACATTTGGAAACAATTAAAGGGATAATAATGGAAAAGGAACTAATTCTAGAATTAAAATCATCTTTTGATGAAATAATGCACATTACAGAAGATGGGACAGAATATTGGTTTGCAAGAGAATTGCAAAAATTACTAGGCTACGCAAGATGGGAAAACTTTGAAAAAGTTATAGAAAAAGCAAAATTATCTTGTAAAACATCTGGAAGCATTGAAAAAGACCAATTTCGTGGCGTCACGAAAATGGTAACTTTCAAAGTAGCCAAAATAAGCAAAAATAATCGTGTGAATAATTAGTAAAATTATAAAAACATAAAAAAGGGACAAGATGAGTAGTAAAAAAACTAAAACCGAATTATTAAATCATAAAACACAATCTATTAATAATATATCTTCTTATATAGATAATCTAATTAATAGTAATCCTAAGGATCAAAGCTGTGCCGATAAATTGTGCTATTGGATAGATGATTATACTAATTTCTTAAAGAAAGAAAAAACATTTGATTCTAAAAAAATCATTAGTTATAGAAAAGGAGATATTGTAAAAGTTCATTTAGGATATCGCATAGGTAACGAAGAAGGCGGATTACATTATGCAGTTGTTATGGATAAACGCAACAATAAAAGCAACTCTTTGGTTACGGTTATTCCTTTGACTTCAATTAAGCCAGGTAAAAGTGTTCATCCTAATTCTGTAAAAATTGGTGGTGATTTATTTCAATTGCTAATTAGCAAGCACAATAAGTTACATAACAGCATTTTCGAGAAAAAAATTCAATTAAAGGATACCATAAATGATATTAAATCAGGAGATATAAAATCATCTGAGGATGCGTTAAATGATATGTACTCTCGTCTTCACATATTAGATAGTGAAATCAATAAGCTTGATATCCTAAAGAAAAGTATTTTGAATATGAAAAAAGGTAGTATAGCTTTAACGAATCAAATAACAACTGTTAGTAAAATTAGGATTTATGATCCTTTATATAGCCACCATGTATTGTATGGTATACGTCTGCAACCTACTACACTTGCGAAATTAGATCATAAAATTAAAGAATTATATTTTTAAATATGATTTTTTCCTAAAAATTAAATAAATTTTGTAAATTTTCAAAAGAATTGTGGTATAATATCAATGTAAACAATGCACTATATGTGCCGAATTAAAAGACATTGCCATTTTATGGCCAAAAGAGTTCCACAATTGTGGGACTCTTTTATTGTTTTTCATCACTTTATGAATTTAAGCTAACACTTTCTGAATCCACAAATAGATAAATATTGACACCTTTATGCTTTAGGTATAAACTGGATATAAATTTAATGACTGGATTAGCTTCTAATCCTACCAGATGCCTTAAGCAAATAGCCTAAGGCATTTTGCGTTTTATTGAAAAATTTGACTGGTATAATACAAGTCAAAACTACAAATTAAAACAAAAAACCCCCAGGCATAAAGCCCAGGGGAGGCTGCTTTGATACAACCCGATTAGCACTCAAATTGTATCATTGCAGCGCACCTATGTCAAATAAGGAGGCGCTTTTTTAATGAAAAAATATAAATTTAAAGCGTCTTTTACTTTCGATGGTAAGAGATACCAGATATATGCCGATACTGAAAAAGAGCTTATAAGAAAATCCGAAAGACGTAAAATGGAGCTTGAGCAAGGAAGGGTGTCCATAGAATCGTCGATGTTTTTATCCGATTGGGCGAGTTGTTGTGTTGAAACCTATAAAGTAAATGTAAAAGAAAAAACTAAGCAGGATTTTATTTATACCGTTAGAAGGAGTATTTTATCTCACTTGGGCAATCTAAAACTTAAGGATATAAAGCCCTTGCATTGTCAGCAGGTCTTAAACTATCAGCAGGGTAAATCCACGTCTCAAATCAACAAGGTATACCAGGCACTTCAATTTTTGATGAATAAAGCAGAACAACAAAAACTAATAAATGAAAATCCTGCGAAATTCGTGCAAAAACCCTCTGGAGTAAAAAAAACAAGGCGTGCTTTAACAGAGTATGAGCAAGAAATTTTTACTGAAGTAGCCATGACAAACAGGAAGTATTATGGGTTTTTACTCATGTTGTACTGCGGATGCAGACCAAGTGAAGCGTATAACTGTAAAGGTCAAGATATACAATCTGTTGATAATGTAAAACTACTCCACATTTGCGGCACAAAAACAAAGAATGCAAATAGATATGTTCCTTTGCCTAATTGCCTATATGGCATAATTAAAGATACACCTAGAGATATGGCTATTTGTGTGACTTCAAAAGGTAATAGAATAACTGAAAATTACATGAGAAAAACTTGGAACAGCTATAAAAGGAATATAAATCTTAGAATGGGATGTAAAACATATCGCAATCAACTCATAGAACCTTATCCTTTAGATTCCTGTATTGTGTAATACTGTTTAAGACATACCTACTGCACCAATCTTGCGAAGAACAAAATCGACATCAGAATGGCTCAAAAGCTAATGGGGCACAGTGATATAAGTATTACAGCAAACATCTATACGCATGTGGATCAGGACGATGTTATCGAGGTAGCAAAGAATATGAATCTATGTGTGTTACCCCCTGCTTTACCAAAGCCAATAAGCGTTGAAAAATAGCCATTTTGCTTATACCTCTTAATCAGGGTGTCCGGGGTTCGAACCCCCGTGGGTGTACCATCAAAGAAAGCCCTTGAAAACATTGGAGTTTCCAACGTCTCAAGGGTTTTTTAATGCTCAAAATATATGCAATTTTTTATATCCAAATTGACCTAAGTTGACCTACCTAGAACTATATTTTGTTGTGATTGCTGTCTGTGCGACTGTCTTAAGTGCTCTCACTCTTGTTGCCTCTAACCATGTGATTCTTTTTTTAGTCATTGTCTTTTCTTTTGCAAATAAAAAACCAGTCACAAGACTGGCTCATAAAACTTATTATATTTAAAATTATAAATTTTTACATATATCTATTTTATTGATAAGTATTCCTTTAATGCGGTTTGAAGCACATTTGAGAAATTGACAGATGAATCCTCAGCTAAATCATTCAACCACTTAGGAATTGTTAATGTCTTTCGAATAGATTTATTATCTACCCTATCTTTTACTAAATCCACCCATAAATCTATATATACTAAATTCCCCGATTGCTTGCTAAATGTAGGCTTCGGTAATTTTTTCTTATGCTTAATATATGAATATGCAACCGCTTCCAGTACATCTTTAGCATTTTTGATTGCTTCTTCAAATGTTTCTCCGTCTGTAAAAGCTTCTTCAAAATCAAGGAAATTCACATAGTATATATCGTTTTCTTCTCTTATATTACACGGATAATAAATTTTATTCATATTAACCCCCTATCATAATGAACTACAGAGCTAAAATTTCAGTCCTGTAATTCTTTCGATGTTGCTTGCTGTTCCTGCTGGTATTTCTTTCTTAGTACACTTTACTGGACACATTTTACCGTCCTTGATATAAATTTCATGTGAACCTGTAGTGTGATCTAATTCCCAACCATTTTGTTTTAACAGTTTTACAACTTTTCTGTAAGGTATATTTTTTGACATGTCATCCTCCTTACAGCTTTATTGTACGTGTAATTTATACGTGTGTCAATTCTTTTTTATTTTGCCTTTATGTCCAGTTTACTAATTTAACATAATGAATCTCAATATGTCCAAATTTCTTATAGAACTTATCCTCTAAAGTCCAATAAACTCATTTGAATTGTATCGATAAACTTAGAATCATTGATTCACAAGCACTTTACTGTTACAATGTCTTTACAAAATATCTTTCAATGCATACTATACGGATACTAATTAACTTTGCTTGCGATCTGTGCAACTGCTGAAAATTACAGAATTTACGGAGAATAAGATGTCAAACTTCATTCAAGGCCTCATATTGGGGTTCGTTTACGTCATGCCAATAGGCACACAAAACATTTTTGTTATCAATACCGCTCTTAGGCAGCGTAGGTCAAGAACTTGGCTTACTGCACTTATTGTGTTTCTATTTGACATTAGCCTTGCCATCGCTTGTTTTTTCGGAGTCGGAGCGATTCTGCAAACAGCTACGTGGTTAAAATTATCAGTTCTCTGTCTCGGCTCTCTAATTGTTATCTATATAGGATTCTCCATCTTTGTTGATAAAAACACCAACATCGATAGCGATACCAACGTGAATATCCCCATAAGAAGGGTCCTGACAACAGCCTTCGTTGTAACCTGGCTAAACCCTCAAGCACTAATAGACGGTAGCCTCATGCTTGGTGCCTTCCATGCTTCTATGCCAGGATATGCGGGCACTCTTTTTATTTCGGGGGTTTGCATGGCTTCATTTCTGTGGTGGTTTGGCATGTCCTCCTTTGTTTCTCTCTTCAAAGCGAAAATCTCAAGCAAAACACTGCGCATAATCAACATTGTTTGCGGTGCTGTTATAATGTTTTATGGAGCAAAGTTATTCGTTGACTTTGTAAAAATGTTAATTCCTATTATAAACAACTAAATTTTAAATTATTTAGGCAAATAAACTCACGTTTTTGTAATCTTCAGAATTCTTTATCCTGTTCATTTTTCTTTTTAAGCATATATTCTATTTTAAATTCAAATAATTTTACATATATACAATCTATCATCAAACTTGATTTTAATTTACCCATCGAATATAATAATTATACATAATTGTGAGAACTCAAGAAAGGAGATACCAATGATAAAAATTATATTTGAACCCGCACAAAACAGAGCTGCTGCATACGATGGCGACAAAAACATCGGCGAAGCGACTTACACAAATTCCGATAGCACTTGGACACTCGACCACACTTTTGTTGACAAAGACTACGGCGGTCAAGGTATCGCCGCTAAACTGATTGACGAGGTCGTAAAGAATGCAAGAATCCAAAAGACTAAGATTGTGCCACAGTGTTCATATGCGGTAAAAAAATTCGAGACAACGCCGGAATACGAGGACGTTTTAGCAAAATAAAGATAATTTGACAGAAAAATAAGGGTAATGTAGCAACATAATAAGGATAATTTAACCACATCAAAAAAATTTATATTAAGACAATTTATCAGAATGAGGAGGGGCGGAGCTCTGTCCGCTTTGATGCAATGAAAATATCGACAGTAATAGAAAATCACGACTCAAAACTTCAGAAAATTATAGACTCGCAGAGAAAATTCCAAAGGAGTGGTGTACCGCTAGAAAAAGATTTCCGCCTAGCAGCACTCAAAACACTTAAATCCATGGTTTCCGATAATGAGGACAAACTGATTCGAGCGCTTAAGGATGATTTGTCCAAATCGGAGAGCGAAGCCTTTATTACAGAGATTTCGATTGTGTATCAAGAGATTGACTACGCCCTAAAAAATCTAAATAAGTGGATGAGGCCTCACAAAGTTCCTCAAACTCCTACAAACATCCCCTCCAAGAACTATATTCTGCCCGAACCGTACGGCGTCGTGGCTATTTTGTCGCCTTGGAACTACCCTGTTAATCTCGCACTTGTACCCTTAGTCGGTGCTCTTGCCGCAGGAAATTCAGTTATCTTGAAAAACTCGCGAAGTAGCGTCCAAACCTCTGAGCTTCTAAGAGAGCTTATAACAAAATATTTTCCTGCCGAGGTAGTTTGTGCGGTTGATCCAGCAATCGACTACGATGAATTGCTCGAGCCGCGATACGACTATATATTTTTTACAGGAAGCACTGAAGCTGCAAAAGATGTGATGACAAAGGCTGCTAAACACTTAACACCTGTCAGTCTTGAGCTCGGCGGTCAATGTCCTTGTATAGTTGATTCCAAGGCAAATGTTAAGCTCGCCGCTAAGAGGATTATGTGGGGCAAATTTTTGAATGCAGGCCAAACTTGCATATCAATCAATCACGTCTGGGTGCAAAGGAGCGTTGAAGATGATTTTGTGAAGGCCATGCTCGGTGAAATTCTGGAAAACTACCGCAATGCTGTAAACGATCCAGATTATCCTAAAATAATCTCTGAAAAACACTTCAATAGGCTCTCTGGTCTGCTCGATGACTGCTTATCTAACAAAGAGCGTCTTGTAATCGGAGGCTCAAGAAGTAAGGAAAATCAAAAAATTTCTCCTTCCTTGATAATCCATGCCGACTTATCCGACAAGGTCATGGAAAGAGAAATTTTTGGTCCAATTCTTCCAATATTGAGTTTCGATAATCTAAGTAAGCTTAAAAAATACATGCTAAATATCGAAAAGCCGCTAGCTTGCTATTTCTTCTCTGAAGATATTGACAAGGCGAGCAGCTTTATGAACTCCGTTTCTTACGGTGGAGGCTGCATAAACGATGTTTTGATGCATGTCAGCCATCACAGCCTACCATTCGGTGGTGTTGGCAATAGCGGAATGGGCGCATATCACGGTAAATATAGTTTTGACACCTTCACACACTACAAGCCAGTTGTTTCAACATCCACTCATGTTGATTTACCGTTTCGCTATCCTAGATTTGCTAAGAAAAATCTTCCGCTTATAAAGAAATTTTTAAAAATATGACTTTTACTTATATATTGCTAATTAAAAAGAGTATAGGATTTATCTAAAAAATAAGTCCTATACTCTTTTGCTTTTATACTTTTATATTATTTATTTACCTTGGCTCTATTTATCAGCACAAGTGCAATGCTTGCAACAGCTAAAGATAGTAGCGCTACAAGTATTCCGCTATCTCCTGTATTAGGTCCTTTTTGCATTTCAGCATTCACCATGTTTTTATCCATAACGGTAACTTTTGCGATGGCAATTGCCTGATGCCCATCTTTATCTTTCACAGCATATTTGATTTCGTATTTTCCTGTTTTGTTGATATCAAAGTTGCCCTTATCTAATACAATGACTTGAGCATATAAATCCCCATCCTCAGTATCTGTTGCTGAAATAACAGGCTTTAGTAGTGTAAATGTCTTGTCCCCCTTGGTAACAGACATATCCTTCACTTTTAAAATTGGCAACCCTGTATATGTAGCATACAAATCCATATCCTCTCCGACCTTCGACTCTAAGTTGAAAGGTTTGCCATTCTTATCTAACCAATTAACAAATTCTTTATTGGCTAATGCTGGTGCCATGACAGGTTTAACTTTCGTATCTTTTTCAATGACCTGAGTATCTATCAGTTTTTTATCAGCATCGTAGAAATTTACAGTTACTGCTTTAGCAAATAGTGGCTTTGCAATTGTGTAACCGTAACCACGAGTTTTGTTGGTGCTGGAAGCAGGTTCATAAGCTATGAAATAATCTTTCTGAACAGCTCCTTTCTTAATTCCCGGCTTTAAAATTCTACCTTTATCACTATTTATTCTTTTGCAGAACCATCCCTTGAAAATATAACCGTCTTTGATAGGTCCATCTGGTATATGCAATGTTGAATCCTTAGTTACTTGAGATTCCTTAATCTCCTTACTGCCATCTGCAAATACGTTCCCATCAGGATCGAAGGCTACAATCTGTTGAGCAAATGTCATCACACCTTTCTCATTCTTAGCAGGGTCTAGGTGATATACTTTGAATTCAAAAGACGGTGATTCGAATTCTTTATTACCCTCTCCTGGATACTCGCCAGCCATTAAATGATAATTATCTGGAAGTGTTTCCGTAATAAGTCGAACCTTAAGCTTATCACCTACATTATAATCGCCTATTGATATCCACCCGCTGTGATTAGTAACACCTGCATACTTTGCGTTTACAATTTTTTCTTCACCACCATTAACAGAAACTGCAAATTTCAAGTTCTCAAGTTTATATCCTGGAATTACCTTCTCTATATCAGTTTTGTTGTCAATAGTATGAAAATCACTTGTCTTATTTGCAAAATCCGTCTTTTCAACAAAGATTTCGAAAATAACAGATTCTAATTTGTCATTTCCATCTCCCTGCATAGGTGCATTATCGTTATCATCTGCATAAACAGCAGAAAAGTTTGGACTTAACAGAAATCCAACTGACAAAATTACAGCTAATAGACAAATGCCTATTTTGTTCTTCGTAAAACTCATTTTAATTCTCCCTTCTGAATTTTTTTAATTATACTCTGTATAATTATATCACCCCCCCTTATTTTTCAACATCTTTTATGCTGTAGCAGTTAATAAGGTTAATGTTGTAATCACATAAATGTAAACACTATATAAAAAGACAATCGTTTATGATTGCCCTTTTATAAATATATCATTTTTAAAATTTGCGATACACAACTGTTTTCGGTTAGCATCAAATAATATGCACATGCCCCGTCATTGCTTAGCCCAGTTGCTTAGCCCATCAGATTTTCAGGATTTAATCCCTCAAGCTCAGGAATTACAAACAAACCGTCCTTTCTGATAAGCACGTCGTCAAAATAGATTTCTCCGCCACCGTATTCTGGTCTTTGAATAAGCACGAGATCCCAGTGTACAGCTGATTTGTTGCCATTGTAAGCATCATCATAGCACATACCCGGCGTCAAATGTATGCTTCCTGCAATTTTCTCGTCAAAGAGCGTATCCTTCATAGGATGCAACACGTAAGGGTTTACACCAATCGCAAACTCTCCGAAATATCTTGCTCCCTCGTCAGTATCAAGAAGCTGATTGATTCTTTCATTATTATTTGCCTCAGCCTTTACAATCTTTCCGTCCTCAACGTGAAAAACGATATTCTCATATGTAAAGCCCTGCTCCTCACTCACGGTATTATAAGAAATCACACCATTCATTGAATCCTTAACAGGTGCGGAATAAACCTCTCCATCTGGGATATTGAGTCCGCCATCGCATTTAACAGCTCCAATGCCTTTAATGCTGAACGTCAAATCAGTTCCAGGTGCCACAAGTCTAACCTTATCTGTTTTGTTCATCAGATCTACAAGTGGATCCATCGCCTTGCTCATCTTCTCATAATCAAGCGTACAAACATTGAAGAAAAAGTCCTCAAAGGCTTCCTGACTAGTCCCAGCAAGCTGAGCCATCGAAGCGTTAGGATATCTCAAAATAACCCACTTGGTTTTGCTCACCCTGTAATCTATTACCGGATCGAGCATCTTGCTGTAAAGGGACATCTTTTCGCCTGGCACGTCGCTTGTTTCACTTGTATTATTGCCAGCACGAACAGCAATATAAGCGTCCATCTGCTTCATCTCTTGTAGCTTGTAATCGTTCATTACCGATAGCTGCTTCTCCTCGCATCCTAGCATAATTTCTCTATCCAAAACAGCATCGCGAACCGTGTAGTACGGGTAGCCCCCTGCTTTGTACACATCCTTAATGAGCTGTCTTATCAATGGCTTTGGTGAATCGCCCTCAAAGTCGATAAGAACTTTCTCGCCCTTCTGCACCTTGCATGAATAATTCACTAATAAATTTGATAATTTTTCAATTCTTGGATCCATAGAAACCTCCCTAAATATATTTTTCGATTCAACAAAATAGTTTGCTGTCAAAAGCATCTCATTTCCACGTACATTATACCCTTTATTTGGTTATTCAGACAACGCATTTATCTAGATTTGGAGTGAAATTACGCTATTTGCTATGTTGAATTTGTATAAATTTTGTATTATCATATTAGATGTGAATTAAAATTCAGCCTTAATACTCATTATAACGGCTGTTAAATTGTAGCTATGAGCAATATTTTCGAATCACAAATATAGTTTATATGAGTATAATGGAGATGGAATTGAGGAAGGATTTTCCAAAGCGATTTGCCAAATTAATATTCGGGCTTTTTTTATTTGCGGTTGCTGCATCGCTGACTATACAAGCTAAGGTCGGTTTCGCACCTTGGGACGTATTCCATGTTGGACTTGCTGGCAAACTTGGATTTAGAATTGGATTTACAAATATAATAGTCGGTCTAATTGTATTGATTATCACAGCACTTTTGAAAGAAAAAATCGGATTGGGTTCAATAACTAATATGTTCTTAGTCGGAGTATTAATGGATTTGCTTCTCTACAACGGAGTAATCCCGCCTTCTCAAAGCCACCTAACTGGATACATCATGTTGATTTCTGGCATAATAGTTATGGGATTTGCGAGTTATTTCTATATTTCCGCGGGGTTTGGCTCAGGTCCGCGAGATTCTCTCATGGTAGCTATAGCCAGAAACACAAAGTTATCCATAGGTGCATCTCGCTTTATTTTAGAAGCATCTGTAACAGCAATTGGGTATTTCCTTGGTGGTATGGTTGGACTTGGCACCCTCATATTTGTTATTCTCATAGGGCCATCCGTGCATTATGTGTTCATGTTGTTTCATTATGCCCCTCATAGAGTCAAACACGAAGGCCTTGGTGAAACACTATCGTATTTAATAAAAAAGGATAAATAAAAGGAATATAAAATGGATATAAAAATGGATAAAAGATATGCAGTTTTAATAGATGCAGATAATGTGTCAGAAAAATATATAGATATTATTTTAGAGGAAGTTTCTAATTATGGAGTTGCGACAACGCGTAGAATTTACGGAGATTGGACAAAAACAGGGATGACCAAGTGGAAAAAATCTCTGCTCGAAAATTCAATCATTCCAGTTCAGCAGTATAGCTATACTACAGGTAAAAATTCTACAGATTCAGCTATGATTATTGATGCAATGGATATTCTCTACTCAGGCAAGGTTGACGGATTTTGTCTTGTTTCAAGTGACAGTGACTTTACAAGACTTGCTTCGAGAATCAGAGAAGCCGGGCTTGACGTTGTCGGCATGGGAGAAACGAAAACACCTCCTGCATTCATAAGCGCATGCACAGTTTATAGGTATCTCGACCTACTTGCAGCTGAATCATTTGAGGAGGAAGTTTCAAATAAGCCTGTAAGTAACGTCGTTTCAAAGGTTGGCCTTAAGAAGGTTAAGAAAGCCATGAAGAACATAGTGCAGGAAAACTCTGACGGCGACGGTTGGATGAACATAGGAGATCTTGGAAATAAACTACAGAAGCGTTTCCCAGATTTCGACGTTCGTAACTACGGCTACAAAAAATTCTCTCTTTTTGTTGAAAATTGCGGTCTTTTTGAGATAAAAAAAGAAGATCAAATCGGCGGCACAGGCGTAACCATATATGCGAAAGAGAAAAAATAGATTATCTCACACTCTCATTCTCGCGAAATAATCTATTTTCTTAAATCATAATAACTGCAACTCAGGCAATATTCTTAAATATACCTGTATTAAAAATACCTCTCTTTAGAATTGGCTGTTGAACATCTCCGAATAGAAGCCTCCCTTTTCAAGGAGCTCTTTATGACTACCTTGTTCAATTACATTGCCGTCTTTTAATACCAAAATAAAATCTGCATCTATAATCGTTGATAGACGATGAGCTATAACAAAACTGGTCTTTCCGTGCATTAGGCGATCCATTGCCTTCTGAATTCTAATTTCCGTTCTTGTATCCACAGAGCTTGTAGCTTCATCCAAAATAAGTATCGAGCTGTCCGCAAGCATTGCTCTTGCTATCGTTAGAAGTTGCTTTTGTCCCTGAGAAATGTTATCTGCTTCCTCATTAATTACGGTGTTATATCCATCTGGTAGTGTTCTGATGAAGTAGTCTACCTGCGCAGCCTTAGCCGCTGCAAATACTTCCTCATCTGTCGCTTCAAGCCTGCCATACCTTATGTTTTCCATAATTGTGCCCGTAAACAGCCACGTATCCTGCAAAACAATGGTAAATTCATCTCTTAGATCTTCCTTTGAAAAGTCTGTAATATTATGTCCGTCTATCGAAATCAAGCCCGAATTTAATTCATAGAAGCCCATTAGAAGTTTAACAATAGTCGTCTTGCCTGCTCCTGTCGGACCTACTATGGCAACTTTTTCTCCTGCTCCGATTGATGCGCTGAAATCTCGTATTATTATTTTGTCCTTGTCATAACCGAATTTTACATCAGTAAATTCGACTTCACCCTTAATATCATCTACTGGAACATCTGGTTTGGTCCTATGGTGAATTATCTCGTCTTCCTCTAGAAGTCCAAATATACGTTCAGAAGCCGCTGCGGTAAGCTGCAATTCATTCATAATAGTTCCAATTTCAGCAATCGGCTGTGTAAATCGCCTTACGTATTGCAAGAAAGCCTGTAAACCTCCGACGGTCAAACTACCGTTGCTTGCAAAGAAGACACCAACCACACAAATAATCACATATCCCATATTGGAAATTATATGCATTATCGGCATCATCAGGCCGGAAATAAACTCAGCCTTCCAGCTCGTCTTTCTCAGTTTATCATTTGTTTCGTTAAACTCATCAATGCGCTTAGATTCCTGATTATATAGCTTAATAATATTATGTCCAGTAAAATCTTCTTCTATTATGCCATTGAGCTCCCCAAGGAATTTTTGTTGATTTCTAAAGTATCCCTGTGAGCGTTTAATTATTGCAGAAACAATAATACCAACCACTGGAACAATGATCAGTGCAATCAGTGTCATTTGAAAACTTATAGTGATCATCATTGCAAGAACCCCAATCACTGTAACAGTTGCAGAAACTCCGTCGGAAATCGTCTGGCTAAGGGTTGTATTGATAACATCCACATCGTTTGTTATCCTTGACAGCACATCACCTTTTTTCTGCTCATTAAAATAGCCCAGAGGTAAATTGTGAATCTTCTCAATCAACCTATTTCTAATCTCGTAGCTCACCTTGGTAGCAACCTTTGCAGTCAAACTCTTTTCAATGATTCCAATCACCCATGATGATATGTATAGGGTGAACATCACAAGGAGTATCCTAGCAATCAATGTAAAATCTATCGGTCTACCATTTCCTCTTGCTACTGCAAGAAATCCTCTTACCATTTCATTGGTCGCCTTTGCCATCACCATCGGTCCTGCTACATTAAGCAAAGTAGATACAGTCGCCAAAACAAAAATTAAAACTAAGGATAATCTATGTCCCCTTAGAACCTCTAAGAGTTTTTTCATGCTTGCCACAAAGTTTGTGGATTTCTTGGCAAATGACTTACGCGATTCGGACTTTGATTGGGTATTTTTTCTACTCACAGATTTCACCTCCCTTGTAAGCATTCTCACCGGTAGCTCCCGGAGGATTTTCTTTGAGTTTATTATCCGCATTATCCTCAGTATATCTGACAGCATTCTCGTTTATGCCTTTATTCCTTGGCATATCTCCGCCATCTGTATCAGAAAATCGCTGTGACTGAGCAATTTCGCGATAGACACTGCACTCTTGCATCAAATGTTCGTGTTTTCCTTCGCCTACAATTTTACCATCCTCAAGTACAATAATTTTATCTGCATCTCTTATCGTGTTGACTCTCTGGGCTACAATAATAACAGTTGCCTCTGACATTTCCTTGCGGAGTGCCATCCTCAGCGCCTTTTCTGTTTTGTAGTCTAAAGCAGAAAAAGTGTCGTCAAAAATATATATTGGCGCATCCTTCATTATTGCTCGCGCAATCGCAATCCTTTGTTTTTGGCCGCCAGATAAGTTCGATCCACCCTGAGTTACCTCGGCTTCAATTCCGTCAGCATCGACGGTAAATTCTTTCGCCTGTGCAAGCTCCAGTGCATTTACGATTTTCTCATCACTTCCTTGTTCATCGCCAAAACGCAAATTTGACACAAAGCTACCTTTGAATAGCACGCCCTTCTGCGGAACGTATGCAACCATATTTCTTAAGTCGACAAGATCCATATCCCTAACATCTGTACCACCAATTCTTACACTTCCCGATGTAACATCGAAAAGCCTTGGGATGAGCTGCAAAATAGTTGACTTCCCGGAGCCTGTCGATCCGATAATTGCCGTTGTTTTGCCCTCTTTTGCAGTGAAAGAAACATGGTCAATGACATTATTTTCTGCCTCTCCATACTTAAAGCATACGTCCTCAAATTCGATGTCATGCCTAGGTGCCTTCGCGTCATCTTTTGTTGTAATAAGTACTGGTGTATTCAAAACCTCCTCGATTCGCCCAAGTGAAACTGCAGCCCTAGGAATCATTACAAATACCATTGTCATAATCAAAAACGACATGACAATCTGCATAGAATACTGTATGAAAGCTATCATATCTCCGACCTGCATGCCGCCAACAGAAATCTCTTTGCCTCCATACCACAAAATTGCAACAGCGGTCATATTCATAACAAACATCATCGTCGGGAAGAGGCCTCCCATTGTTGCCATAATAATTCTTGATAGCTTCTTCAGACTGGTATTAACCTTGTCAAAACGCTCGGTTTCGTGATTTTTGGTGTTAAAAGCTCTGATAATCATTAAACCCGTCAGGTTTTCCCGCGCAATTAAGTTTATCTTATCGGTCAAGGCCTGGAGTCGCTTGAATTTCGGAGTAATAAACACAAAAATCATGCCTATTATCATAAATATAACTATAAGCGATACGACTACAATCCAACCGAGCGAGGTCGATTTCCTGAGTGCCATAATAATTCCGCCAATTCCGAGTATCGGCGAGAAACAAAGTATCTTGATGCCAAGGATTGTGGCTCTTTGTAATTGTGCTATGTCATTTGTATTTCTAGTTATGAGGGAGGCTGTTGAGAAATCATTGTATTCACGTTGAGAGAAACTCATTACCTTCTGATATACTTCTCTTCTGAGATTTTTAGCAACGCCCGTACCCACATGTGAAGATATTAGACTCACGATAATAGAGGCGATTGCACCTACTATAGTCACAATCACCATTTCTCCGCCCTTCAGCCATATAAAGCTAGGTCCTTCATCCAGCGTCTTTTTTGAGGCGCTATCTATTACATTTGTTGTATCTGTTGCGACATCTCTGTTTCCTGCAACCTTGATAGCTTCGTTCACCATTTCAGACATAAGATCAGGTAGTTTCAAGTTTGAAAATGCCTGTATGCATAGCATAATCATAGCCAATGCAATCAATACCCTAAATGGTTTTAAATTTTTTAGAAATAGTTTCATGTTTTCCTATTCTTTATCGCTATTGTTTTGACTTCCATATTTATATACCCAGATTGACTTTTTAATTCAAGGTAAGTATACTATTCTTTGTCGAGTTTAGATAAATGGCTGAAATTATATGTTTTCTTATCTACAAAACATTAAAAAGGCGTCGTAATATATAGATAGAAGGGTTTTTATGAGAATTAGAAAAGATTTAGGATTTGATGAACCAGAACTTGAAGAAATTGCACTTATATCAGATGCACTGGCCCATCCTGTAAGGTTGAAGCTTTTTCGTTTTGTAATGCAGTGCAATAGATCTATGCAGCCTATATGCAACAAAGACCTTGTTGACAGCTTCGATTACTCGCAATCCACAATATCACAACACATGAAGCGATTAACAAAATCCGGCCTTATTGAAGTTAAGAAAAAAGATAGCTTCTCATATTATTACGCTAATCTTGGCGTCCTAACTCGCTATCTAAATCTCACTAAACGATTTTCGGTTTGATACTCCCCTTGACACTCCCCATAGCTAAAGCTAGGGGTTTCACTACACATCAGGTATAATGGGAAAATATAAGGATTTCATATTTGAAGCATGTCGTATTTTAATGATATCCTATTTTAAGCATTTCTCCTCTTCTACTTGTGATATGTTTCTCCCCTATTGATTTTGAAAGCTCTATAAATCTGTTCAAGCAGAAAAACCCTCATCATGTGATGCGGAAATGTCATTTTGGAAAAACTTATCGCCAAATTCGATTTTTCAGTCACATTTTCCGCTAAACCAGTTGAGCCTCCAATTACAAAGACTATCGAGCCTATCCCATCATCTGAAAAGCCTTGTATTTTTTCGGCAAAAGCCTCTGAAGAAAATCCCTTACCCTTCACCTCTAAAGTTATGAGAAAATCTGTTTTATCAACGTATTTTAACAGTTTCTCTCCCTCTGCGAGCTTTGCAGATTCGAGTTCAGAGATGCTGGGATTATTTCCTGTATAAGCTTCCTTTATCTCGATAACCCTAACATTTGCATAAGGCTTAAGTCTTTTTAAATACTCGCTGCACGCATCCACCCAAAATTTTTCCTTTAAGCGTCCAACTGCTAATATTTTTATTTCCATCTGGCAAATTCCTAAATTAAAACATCTATATCCCCGCTATAGGAGTAGAATTCTAAATTTCTAACAACCTAGTAGCAACGTCCGCAGACAGTGAATTCATAAGATAGTCCTCACCTGCTATCATGTCTTCCTCAAACAGCCTATTTTTTATCGTAAGCATCGCCTGCATAGGTGAATTGTTTTCCTTTGAAAGATGAGCAAGAAGAATCTTCTGTTTCTCTGATTTATTCTCGCCACCACCATTCTTTCTAAGTTTATCCACCTCATAGATAAATTCGGCCGCTGCATCGTTTGATAAATGTCCGTGATCACTCAAAATGCGCCTCTTTAACTCATACGGATAAGAACTGCAATGCAAAATATTAACCTCGTGATTTGCTTCTAGCACCAGAAGATCTGATTTAGCAGCAATCGAAAGCATCTGTTTTGTGGCAACACCCGTGTCTGTGATTATTGTAACTCTCTTTCCTCTCGAATGAACGCTGAAGCCTACTGGGTCCTCTGCATCATGCGAGAGAGAAAACGCCTCTACTTCAATATCTCCCACTTTAAATGAAGTAGCTGTATCTGTTATGCGAATTTTATCTGCAAGCATAGGCAGCTTTTCATTGACAGAGTATGCTGTTCCCTCAGAAGTGTATATCTTTCCGTTTACGGCTTTTTTCGCTATCATTCTAAGGCTTTTAATGTGGTCAGTATGCTCATGAGTTACTAAAATTCCGTCAATCTGCTCAGGTTTTACCGCACAAGAACTAAGCCCCTCTATCACACGCTTCCCGGCAATGCCCACATCAACAAGGAGGTTCGTATTCTCCGTTTTTAGTAAATAACAATTACCTGTGCTTCCACTGGCAAAGGAACAAAATCTAAGCCCCATATATCCCCTCTGTCCTCATACAAATCTAACTATTGTTCTATATCATTGCAAACTTCTATATACAATTGTAAACTTCTATATAAATTGCAAAATCCCCTAATTATCAAGCTATTTGGGCAAATAATTCTACAGCAATTCTACATAAACGCCTTATCGCTGTATATCAAGCCACCTACCAGCACAAAATACTCTGGCAGCTCACCATTCTTTCCCCATTTAAGCTCAAGATCCAGCAAATCCGCTGCCGTCTTGCTAACATCTCCACCAAGCGCCTCAATCGAATATCTCATTTTTTCAGGATGTCTGCAAGGCTCCTCGTTAACTCTTGTGCAGTAACTGTCATCCTCTATGATAATCCCCTCTTCTTCCGCACAAATTTTGCAATTCCCAGGAGAGAGTGAAACTCCACCAATGTACATAAGCTCCATCTCAAAGAGGTAATCCATCATTTTGTTCTTGGCATCTGCAAGATACTTGCCCCAATTTGCCCTCTCGTCCTCTGTTTCAAGAAAAATCTTATATCCCAGCACAAAAAGCCTGTCAAATTGCGTCCAATAATCAATCGGGTCGAACTTAAACGGTGGACATGACCATACCTTTTCCCAATTTTTGCACTCTCGGCAATAATCCTCAAATTTATCAACGTCTACAAAGTTTTCGATATATTCAACTACTGGAATACGTGCTTTATATTCTTCAATTCGCATTATTTCTTACAACTCCTAATATAACCGAACATCCACTCTAAACTCTAACAAATATCTTCTACAAAATATGATTTTCTAGAACCTGTGTGTGATAGTCGAAATCTTTGATCTGAAGATAGTATTCTGCACTGTCAATTAGAGCCTTCATAGGACAAAGTCCGATGACTTCGGTCTGCACAACTCGTGCGCCCCATCTTCTGGCCTCAGCCTTCACAAGCTCAGTAACCCTGTAAAGCGGCGTTACCTCATAATTTGTCATATTAATTGAAACCTGTGCATAGTGCTTGCCCGTTTTGTCGTCATCAATCATGAAGCCCATAGCCTTAACACAATCTAGACCGCCATTTCTTTCTCTGATGCTTTCTGCAATTCTCTTCGCAACATTAACATCATCTGTATCAAGGTTTAGGTTGTACGCAATTAGTGGTGGCCTTGCCCCTACTGCCATAACGCCAGCCGTCGGATGAATTTTTCTGTCACCGAAATCAGGCTCCCACTCAGGCTCCTTGACCTTATCTGCCATGCCCTCAAACTGACCCTTTCTTATCTTAACAAGATTCTGCCTGTCAGGCGTCCTTGCAGACTGCTCGTAAAGAAATACTGGTACACCAGCTTCCTCAGCTATCCTCGCTCCCACAACCTCTGAAAGCTTGATACAATCCTCTGTTGTCGCTTCCTTTATTGGAAGAAATGACATTACATCGACAGCACCCATTCTCGGATGTTCGCCGACATGCTTAGTCAGATCAATCAATTCCGCAGCCTTCTTAACTAGCTTAACGCTTGCCTCCTCAACACCCTTAGCATCACCTATGTAAGTAATTACCGTTCTGTTATGACTTTCATCAGGAACAAAACTAAGTAGCGTGCATCCTTGAGTATTTCTAACCTCTGCAACACAAGCCTCTATAACGTCCATTCTCCTGCCTTCGCTAATATTGGGAATGCTTTCAATAATCTGTGCCATTATTTCCTCCTTTAAACTTGATATTTTTTTCTTTGAGATTTTATGCTCAATAACTATATTTCGTTCTACATAAATAACTATAGTCCGTTCTATATAAATTTCTATAGTTCTTCCTCGACAATTTCGTAGCACTTATCAGCTATTTTGTTGCCCTCTTCAAGCATTGACTGCCCTTTTTCAAAGAGTTCATTTCTTAAGGCTTCGTCCTTGATGCCAGGTAAATTTATCTTAACGTTCAGCCATGCTCCCATAAGAGCAGACTTTAAATTCAATGCTCCCACACCAATGTCACTTGAGCAGTTCGGATTTGATTTGCCAATTAGACTTTTCGCAACCTTTAGCGCCTCAAGTGATATTTCCATTGTCCTAAGCGGAACGCGTGTCGCCAAAACAGTTGCGTCTTGTATAGCACGGCTTCGAGCTGCTTTTTCTTCATCTGTATTTTTTGGAAGCTTAAATGCGGCTCCAACTTTGTTATATGCATCGGTATCATCATCTATAGCTTTCAGAAAATTCGTTTGAATTACAGTTCCATCGCTTATCGCCTTTTGACAATATGCCTCCCAATCTCTGTATTTTTCCTTGCCTACGGTAAGCTCTGCTACCATCATGACAAGAGATATCCCCTGTGCTCCTGCAAGTGCACTTGCCGACCCTCCTCCAGGTGCTGGAAGATTCGAAGCAAGATTTTCCATGTATTTTTTAACATCTAAATCGATAAGTCTATCTCTGTTCATAAATAACTTCACCTTTCTTGATTGTTTTGTCTACTAGGTTTGAACCATATCTATAGCAAGCCATATTAAAATCATCTACTTTCCATATCAACAGATCTGCCTGCTTACCTATTTCAACTGTACCGACAAGATTCTCTCTATTAAGAGCTGCGGCTGCGTTGATTGTAACCGCTGTCAAAATCTCCTCAGGAAGCATCTTGTATTTCAGTATAGCGATATTAATCATTAGCTGCAAATTTAAATTTGGACATGATCCTGGATTAAAGTCTGTAGCGATTGCGACAGGTACTCCATTCTCTATCATCTGTCTTGCTGGAGCGAATTTTGACCCAAGGTAGAAAGATGTTCCAGGAAGGCATACCGCTATCGTGCCAGCTTTTGCAAGAGCGGCGATTCCCGCCTCGTCAGCTACAATAAGGTGTTCTGCACTCTTAGCGCCAAGCTCTCCTGCAAGCTGTGTTCCGCCAATCGCTTTTATCTCGTCAGCGTGAACCTTTATATCAAACCCCAGTTCCTTAGCCTTCTCAAGATACGGTCTACCCTCCTCTGGACTAAACACCTCGTCTTCCACGAAAATATCCACAAAGTCTGCAAGATTATGCTCTGCGATATATGGCAATAGCTTTTGCATCATGAGATTTATGAAGCCTTCTTTGCCGCCATTTTGCCCTTCCGCATACTCTGGTGGCAATGCATGGGCCCCCATAAATGTTGGTACCACATCAACAAAATGTTTTTCATTTAATTCTTGAAGCACTTCAAGACATTTAATCTCTGTATCAAAATCAAGTCCATAACCGCTTTTAATCTCGCAGGTCGTAACCCCAAACGAAGCAGTCTCATCAAGGAAAGCAAATGTTTTGTTGTACAAATCCCTGTCGTCAGCTTCCCTTGTGGCTCTCACGGTATCATTGATTCCGCCACCTTCCCGCAAAATATCAAGATAAGTCGCACCTCTTAATTTCTTGGGGAGCTCATGCTGTCTATATCCACCAAATATCATGTGCGTGTGGCTGTCTATAAGGCCCGGTGTAACCAAGTGTCCGCAAGCGTCAATCACTTTGTCCGCTTCTTTTTCGGCTTCAACAACCCTTGCCTTGCTATGCTCGCCACTGCCTGAGATAATCTCGGAAATTATACCGTTATCTATGATAATACTTGCATTCTCAAGGACAAGATTTTCTGCCTGCTCTTTTCCCTTGTGTGCATAGCTCCCAACAGGAGTTTGCAATCGTCCAATATTTTTAACTAAAACCTTACTCATTTCTATTCTACTCTTATTTCTTTTATATTATTAACTACAATTGAAGGCGAATTACCCTAGTCTACTAGCTTATCGACAAGCTCATCATCCACAAGATAAGGAATAGTAATGTGTCCATCTCCCTCGTATCGCTTATTATAGGCTGTTGCAGTGCTCATGGCATGTTCGTTTCTAGCCCAGCTTCTACGAGCAACGCCTCCCATAACGTCCCACATCATTGCAGATTTTATAACATCGTCCGTTTTCTCCGAACCGTCAAGAAGAAGCCCAAAGCCTCCATTGATTGCCTTACCAATTCCGACGCCTCCACCGTTATGCAGTGCACAGAGGCTCATTCCCCTAGCTGCGTTTCCAGCAAAACACTGCACCGCCATGTCAGCCATAACATTTGAGCCGTCCTTGATGTTGGAGGTTTCTCTGAAAGGCGAATCCGTACCCGAAACATCGTGGTGATCTCTTCCAAGCATGATAGGTCCAGTCTTCCCTTCCCTGACAAGCTTGTTGAACGCAAGGGCAATATCCCTCCTGCCCTCAGCATCTTGATATAGAATTCTGGCCTGTGTTCCGACAACCATTTTGTTAGCCTTCGCATCTCGAATCCAAACCCAGTTATCTCTGTCCTGCGCCCTTCTTTCAGGGTCAATGCAGTCCATCGCTGTTTTGTCAGTCATATCAAGGTCCTCAGGCTTGCCGGACAAGCAAACCCATCTGAATGGACCATATCCGTAGTCGAACAAAATCGGTCCCATAATATCTTCAACATAGGACGGCCATATGAACCCATCCTTATCGTCGACACCATTCTTTGAAATTTCAGTAATTCCCGAGTCGAACATCGCTTTCATGAATGAGTTTCCGTAGTCAAAGAAATACGTGCCCCTCTCCGTCAATTTCTTAATGACAAAATAGTGGCGTTTCAGGGTTTCATCTATTCTTTTTACAAACTGCGCCCTGTCGTCTGCGAGCATTCTTGTTCTTTCCTCAAAGGTCATGCCAACTGGGCAATATCCGCCATCGTATACATTATGGCATGAGGTTTGGTCTGATAACAGGTCTATTTTAAAGTTCTTTTCGTATGCAGCTTCAAGTAGATCAACAATATTGCCGTGATAGGCGATAGAGATAGATTCTTTATTTGCAACTTTCTCTGATGCAAGCTTGAAAACCTCGTCAAGGTCGTCCATCACGACATCAACCCAGCCTTGGTCATGCCTTGTGTCAATCCTTGACTTATCAACTTCTGCAAAAATTCCGACAGCACGTGCGATATTGGCAGCCTTAGGCTGAGCACCACTCATTCCGCCAAGGCCTGATGATACGAATGTAATCCCAGTCAAATCTCCGTCGTCAGGAACTCCAAGATACTTTCGTCCTGCATTCAATATTGTGTTGAAGGTTCCGTGAACGATTCCCTGAGGCCCTATGTACATCCAGCCACCTGCTGTCATCTGTCCATAGTTTGCTACACCCATTTCTTCTGCAATTTCCCAGTCCTTAAGATTATCATATTCCCCTATCATAAGGGCATTTGTTATTATTACCCTTGGTGCATCCGGCTTTGAAGGAAATAGACCAACTGGGTGCCCTGATTCAATAACGAGTGTCTGCTCCTCGGTGAGTTCTCTCAGATATCTTTGAATTAATCTGTACTGTAACCAGTTTTGACAAACTGAACCTGTTTCCCCATATGTAACAAGCTCATAAGGATAGAGTGCAACCTCAAAATCAAGGTTATTATCCATCATAAGCTGAAAAGCCTTTCCGGCGAGGCACTTTCCCTCGTACTCCTCAATCGGCTTCCCGTAAATCCTACCCTCTGGTCTATATCTATAAGCATATATTCTGCCTCTTGTCTTGAGTTCTTCTAGAAATTCAGGTGCTAGCTTTTCGTGTAGCTCACAAGGCACATATCTTAGCGCATTTTTGAGTGCAAGCTTTGTTTGTGAAGCAGTGAGCCTATAGCCTCTATCAGGTGCTCTCCTAATATCCTCCTTGAAGCTCGGATAATCAGGCAATTTATTATCAAGCTTTATTTTCATTGCCTCGCTTGCAGTTTTGTTCATTTCTACAACACTTTCACACTTTGTATTCATAATAGACCTCCTTAATGAGCATCCTCATATTCTTTTTATCCTTTTGCTCTTAGCCATATTCAAATGCTCACAAACTTCTGACTTGCTCTAACGATTAGCTTTTTGTTCTATCAATTAGTTTTTGTTTAAGCAATTAGCTTTTTGTTCTAACTATTAGCTTTTTATTTTAGTAATTGGCTTTTTGTTCTGGCGATTAGTTCTCTTATCTTAAATTCACGACATTCTCAACATGTTTGAGGAAGTTGCCGTCCTTAATCATCTCGTCAAATTTTACAAGTTCATCATGCATGATTATATCCTGATCTACTGGATTGCTCTTTTCCCTTATAAATTCATAAGCAGCCTTAGTCACAGGTGAAAGCTGCTCAATAGTATTCTCGCCAATCTCATTTCTTAGCCAGATCGCCTGAGCTGCTGTCATAAGTTCAATTCCAAGAACCTTTTGAGAGTTATCTAGTATCAATGCTGCGGTTCTCGCTGAAGTCGTTCCCATAGAAACATGGTCCTCCTGATTTCCTGAGCTTGGTATGGAATCTACTGATGCCGGATGAGCATAAACCTTACTCTCGGAAACCATTGAAGCTGCCGCATACTGTGCAATCATGAATCCCGAGCAGACACCGCCGTGTTTTGTTAAGAACCCAGGAAGATTTTCAGAGAGTGCTGGATTTATCATCCTTTCAGATCTTCTTTCAGAAATATTAGCATACTCTGCAATTGCTATCTTCATAAAATCAAAAGCAAGCGCCATCGGCTGCCCGTGGAAGTTGCCTCCAGAAATAACCTCATCTTCATCAGGGAAAACGATAGGATTATCTGTTACTGCATTAATTTCCCTTGAAACCACATCATATACATAACTTAGTGAATCTCTTGAAGCACCGTGAACCTGAGGCACGCACCTTAGAGAATACGGGTCTTGCACCTTTGTTTCCTGAACCCTCTTAGTGTTCTCGCTACCATCCAGAATTTTCAGCAGATTATCAGCACAGTCAATCTGACCCTGATGCCCACGCAAAACATGTATTTTGTGGTCGAACGCCTTAGTAATGCCGTGAAGTGCTTCCATAGTCATAGCAGCTGCAATGTCCGCAACCTTTGCTAGCTGAATTGCGTCCCACAAAACATTAGCGCCAACGGCCGTCATCATCTGGGTTCCGTTGTTTAGAGCGAGCCCCTCTTTTGCTGCAAGCTCAACAGGCTCTATGCTCTCTTTTGCCATAGCCTCAGCAGCATCGCAAATTTCACCTTTATAAGTCACCTTCCCCATTCCGATAAGTCCAAGTGCGATATGAGAAAGAGGTGCCAAGTCGCCCGAAGCTCCAAGAGAGCCTTTCTCTGGCACGATAGGATGAATACCTGCGTTAATCATATCAATCAAAGCTTGGAGTGTTTCGAGCCTTATCCCTGAATTGCCTCTAGCCAATGCATTACACCTTAGAAGCATTGCTGCCCTTACGTACTTTTCCTCATATCCCTCGCCCATTGTGCAAGTATGGCTCATTATGAGATTTTTCTGTAAATCAGCTGTTTCCTCCTTTGAGATAAACACATTCGAAAATTTACCAAACCCAGTCGTAAGCCCATATATGACTTCTCCCGCTTCAAGCTTGTCTTCTATGTATTTTCTGGCCTTATTCACATTGACCTTAGCTTCATCGGAAAGTTCAACCTTTTCACCATATCTTGAAACTTTAATGACCTGCTCCAGCGTCAAATCTCTTCCGTTTATCTTTATCGTCATATTAACTTCTCCAATCTCTGTGATTCTCTATCTTATATTATACCCTACTTGAAAAATTTTGCTAGTAAATTCACTTTAGTTTGTGATGATTTTTCAAAAATTTTTTCTAAAAAACAGCTGTTTTCCAACAGTTTCAGTTAAACGTGTTAAAGCATTTAAACAAGAAATCGCTGAATGTTTGAATGGATTTTTCGGATATGATAAAATGTAGTGGCACAAAATAGCTTAACAATCATCTAATGTTTTGGAGGATTATTATGGAAAAAATAAATGTTGATTCAATAGATTCAATGGGGTCAATGGCTTCAATGGCTTCAATGGAAATTACCGAAAAATACCACGATGAATTTAAGGATGTTTTATCTAAGCTCATCGCAATTCCAAGTGTCGTTTCAGAAGCCGAAGGCAATATGCCATTTGGAGCCGATGTCAATCATGCACTAGAGCTCATGCTCGAAATTGCCGAAAAAGACGGCTTCGATATCAAAAATGTTGATAATTACGGCGGTCATATAGATTTTCCAGGCAAAAACAAGGACGAAATAGTCGCTGTTGTGGGTCATCTCGATGTTGTTCCTTGTGGAGATATCGAAAACTGGAATACAAATCCGTTTGAAATGGTCGAAAAAGACGGAAAATTCTATGGTCGTGGCGTCCTCGATGACAAAGGGTCTCTCCTTGCGGCATATTATGCAATAAAGGCCCTCAAAGATTCAGGCTTCAAGCCCAACAAAACAATTCGCATTATTCTCGGATGTGACGAAGAAACAGAATGGAACGGTATGACATACTATATGGAAAAAGAAAAGCCAAATGTTGTGTCCGGATTTTCTCCCGACGCCGACTTCCCTGCTATTCACGCCGAAAAGGGCTGTGCTCAGTTCCTTATCGAGAAAAAAATATCCCCACACCACTCTTACGGTATTTGCATAAAGTCCATGAAGGGTGGAACAGTTGCAAACGCAGTCGCCGACAAGGCTGTAGCTAAACTTCAGTACTTTAGCTCGCAAGATGATGCTATGACCTTAGACGATGCCTACAACAAAATACTTGCTTCGGCAAACTCTTTTGTTCCGTCAGAGGGTTCGAATATAGAAAAATTTGATGGTGTCGATAAGCTGATTGATGTAGATAAGGGTAGAGAACAAAATACTATTTTGCTCACGGCTCACGGCGTATCCGCACACGGTTCAAGACCAAGCCTGGGTCTAAATGCGATATCTCTTTTGATGGACTTTCTCGGGCAACTTGAACGTGAGCGCCTATTATGCTCTCAGTCCTGCAATATTGTTAATTTCTACAATGATAAGTTCGGTTATTTCTTTGACGGAAGCAAAATGGGTATCGGTTTTTCAGATGAACCATCTGGAGAGTTATCCTTAAATATTGGACTTGTTAATTGGAATGAGGAAAAAGTAAGCTACACCATAGATATTAGATATCCTGTGACGGTTGACTTCCAGGACGTATGCAATGGTCTATTAGAAGCTGTCGTGCCAAATGAATACAGGATTCAGAATCTCAATCATATGAAGCCGCTATATAAGCCTGTTTCAGACCCTTTGATTGAAACACTAATGGCAGCATATAAAGAATTTACAGGAGATTTAGTTGGTAAACCAATAGTAATTGGAGGCGGTACATACGCTCGTGCTGTTCCAAATACCGTAGCTTTTGGGCCTGTTATGCCTGGGAGAGAGGATATTTGCCACCAGCCTAATGAATATATTCACACTGAGGATTTATACATGTCAATCAAAATCTTCGCTCGTGCACTCTATGAACTTTCAAAGTGATACACTTTGAAAGTTCATGAATTTTAATTATGCTACTCCCATTGCAATTCTTTTGCCAAAATAGATTCCAAAGAAGCATAGTGTTATGCTAAGAATAATGTAAACACCTGCTAGAATGTGCATATCTTTTTCAAAGAGTTCTACGCTCTCAAGTGAAAAAGTAGAGAAAGTTGTAAATCCTCCGCATACACCTGTTTTCCAAAACAGTTCTGTATTATGAGAGATATCGCCTCTTTCATTTATTAGACCAACGATAAATCCTATAACAATTGCCCCAACTATATTTATTATTAATGTATGAAGGGGAAATGTCATCTTCAGTGGTATTGCTCCCAAAGTATATCTCATTACGGCTCCAAGAGCACCACCGAGTGCAACATACATAAAATTCATAGATGTCTCCTTTGATAGATGATTAAATTTTGATTAACAAAAAAGCATAATTTTTTAATTTTATTAGAAAATTATGCTTTTTATTTTTCATAATATCAATTTCTCTTGATATAATTTATTTAATTTTATTTATCTGCTACATATGGCAATAGTGCAACGATTCTAGCTCGCTTGATTGCCTTAGTAACATCTCTCTGGTGAAGGGCACAAGTTCCTGTAACTCTTCTAGGAAGAATCTTTCCTCTTTCAGAAACAAACTTCTTAAGTTTTTCAACATCCTTATAATCTATAAGTTGAGATTTATCAGCACAAAACTGACAAACCTTTCTTCTACGAGCACCTGTTGGTCGTCTTTTTTCCATGTCAATCTCCTCTCTAATTCTTTAGAATGGCAGATCGTCCTCAATCGCTTCAAAAGATGGTGGAATATCATCGCCTAGACTACCCTTATTCCCAAAATCTCCTGATGTATCCATCTGGTTTGCAGATTCTGGTGAGTTGTCAAAATTCTGTGAGAAGCTGTCATTGTTTTTAGCTCCTCCACCCTGTTGATATCCATATCCTTGATTTCCTTGAGGTCTATCTCCCCATTCGAGAAATTGGACCCTGTCTGCTATAACATCGGTAGTATAAACTGTATCTCCATTTTTGTTCTGATAGCTTCCAGTCTGTATTCGGCCCTGTATAGCAACAAGCCTTCCCTTTGCAAGATACTTCTCACAATTTTCAGCCTGTTTTCCAAAAACAGTAATTCTAGGAAAATCCGCCTGTCTTTCGCCGCCCGACCTTGTAGGTCTATCTACAGCAATATTGAATGAAGCTACAGCCATCTGAGTTCCCGATGTATATCTAAGTTCAGGATCTCTTGTAAGTCTTCCAATTAATACAACGCTATTCATATCTAACCTCCACTATTTCTCGTCCTTGTTTACGATTAAGTGTCTAATTACGTTGTCTGAAATTCGAAGTCTTCTATCCAGCTCCTTAGGTAAAGTTGGTTCTGCCTGAAAATCGATAACTGCATAATATCCTTCTGTTTTCTTTTCAATAGGATATGCTAGCTTTCTAAGTCCCCAAATTTCAGTGTTTTTAACTTCACCTTCAGCTGAGATGATTTCCTTAACAGTTTCTACTGTTTTCTCCTTCATCTCATCATCTAGAGTAGGATCGACAATGAACATAATTTCATAGTTAATCATATCTTCACCTCCCTACGGTCTATTCGGCACCACTTCTTGCGGTGCAGAGAATTTGCACAAAATTGTGCCTATCTATTATACATCAGTTTTCATACAATGCCAAGTGGAAATATTTGTAAATATTGCTTTAATATCTAGTATTTGTAAATATTACGTTGATATTTGCAAAACAATGCATTGCTGTTTATAAAATAATCCATTGAGATTCATAAAAAGTTGTATTAAAAGTTTGGTAAAGTATAATCATCGCTTTTTAGATTGAATATTTAATTTGTTCTTGAATCTGTACTGGAACCCGTACTGTGATTTTTAAAAGTAAATCCTATTCTATACTTCATTTGTGCTCCAATAGGCGTATTCTCAAGCATTGCCGCTAACAAAACAGCAAGTATTATTCCCATTACAAACTGTCCTATGTTCCAAGGAATTGACCCAATAGGTACTATCCAGTTACTGTACATTATAGATGCAGCCAAATAGTATCCAGCAACCATTTCAATTCCACCTATAATCATCGCAAAAATTTTAATAAAGGCTTGCTTGCTAATAGATTTTTCAATTACAAGCCCCATGAGAAATGCCATTATAAATTTAATTCCAAGTGTCCACGGAATCCATGCTGGATAGCCTCCAATTAAATCACCCAAAGCAGATCCAACTCCAGCAGCTAATGCACCTTGATTCTTTCCAAGTATTAGCACACCTAAAAATATCATTGCGTCCCCAAGATGAACATACCCCTCTGTCATTGGAACAGGAATTTTAATTATCATCGTTGCGACACATATTAGGGCCATCACAAGAGCCGTAATCACAATATTCTTAACTGTATAATTTGAAGCTTGCCTTTTTCTTTCCATTTTTATAACTCCTAACTTTGCTCTCTTTCATTTACTTTTTTATATATGTTTTCATTTAGGTATACTGTATCAGGATTTTGACCCTTTTTAAATATACAATATCTAATATTTTTTAATATACAATTTGGCGTTAATTCTAAAATTATAAAATTATTTTTCAATATCCTTCTTTTCTTGTTTTTTATTTAAAGGTTCTTGCTTTAGGAGCGATGTATTTTCTAGTTATCATATGCTTTATAAATGCTTTTTTAAAGCACCTACGATATTTTATCCAAAAAGTAACACCGTAAGTAACACCCTAAATAGCACAGAATAGCATAAAATAGCATAAATTTTACCTTTTCGCTCATCATCTTTAAGCAACAAAAATCACAGCCCCACGTAAAACGTGGGGTTTTTCTCAAGCGGGCATAGCCCTTCTTCCTCGCAACGTGTACAACACGTAAAATGGTCTGCCATTTGCGTTTTACTTCTATTTCTCTAGGTATCCAACTTCGGCAAACTTTAGTTGATCTCCAAGTTTATCCTCATCAAGTTGATGTTTTATATACTCCGCAATTCGGAGGTCATTTTTTCCTACTGTATCAACATAATATCCTCTGCACCAGAAAGACCTGTTTCTATATTTATATTTCAATTCTCCGAATTGCTCATAAATCATCGTACTACTTTTTCCTTTGAGATATCCCATGAAAGATGATACTGCGATTTTAGGTGGTATCTCAACCAAAATATGTATATGATCAGGACAAGCCTCTGCTTGCAATAAGTTAACACCTTTCCAGTGACACAATTGACGAAGTATTTTACCTATCGCTTGTCTTTTTTGTCCATAAAATACCTTTCTGCGGTATTTAGGTGCAAATACTATATGATATTTGCAATTCCATTTTGTATACGATAAACTATGTATGTCATTTAAACCCATATGACCTCCTTTTAGTATATTGCAGTTGGCAGACCGCAATATTATTCTAAACTATGGAGATATACTGGTCAAACGCATAGCGTTTTTTGAACCCCACGTAAAACGTGGGGTTTTACATATACAAGAAAAAGCCCTGAAATACTGTAAAATACAGTATTTTCAAGGCTTTATTTATTGGTGCCCCCGAGGCGATTCGAACACCCGACGCACGGTTT